>Ga0335080_10000550_pt1 | contig 34645 bp, 28 predicted proteins | sample Lox_Sample_34_FD_206720 | JGI IMG/M metagenome (GOLD analysis project Ga0335080, IMG submission 206720) | Soil microbial communities from Loxahatchee National Wildlife Refuge, Florida, United States - Lox_Sample_3.4 | ecosystem: Environmental > Terrestrial > Soil > Wetlands | place: USA... | reverse complement strand
GCGTCCCGCGGATGCCAGTTTGCCCGGATGGTGGGCTTGGCGGGCCTGCTGATTTTCAGCGCGACCGCTGCCCTGGCTCAGTCTGCTGACGAAACGGTCGGCGGCGAAGCCAATCTGAAGCTCCCCGATCTTCATTCGGTTAATTTTCTGAACGGCGCCATCGATGGCCATACACTCCTGCTGGTCGGCATTGTGTTTTGCATTCTTGGTCTCCTGTTTGGACTGGCCATCTACACCAAGCTCAAGAATCTCCCGGTCCATCGCTCCATGCGGGAGATTTCTGAGCTGATCTACGAGACCTGCAAGACCTACCTCGTCACCCAGGGCAAGTTCCTGATGCTGCTATGGGTGTTCATCGCGCTGATCATCCTGCTCTACTTTGGCGTGTTGCTGAAGTACGAGGCCATGCGGGTGGCGATCATCCTGGCGTTCAGTGTGGTTGGAATTGCGGGCAGCTACGGGGTGGCATGGTTCGGCATCCGGGTGAACACCTTCGCCAACTCGCGGACGGCGTTCGCCGGACTTCGGGGCAAACCCTATCCGATCTACCAGATTCCGCTCGAGGCCGGCATGAGCATCGGCATGATGCTGATCTCGGTCGAATTGCTGATGATGTTGTTCATCCTGCTGTTCGTCCCCGGCGACTATGCCGGACCCTGCTTCATCGGTTTTGCCATTGGCGAGTCGCTGGGCGCCGCCGCCTTGCGTATCGCTGGCGGCATCTTCACCAAGATCGCCGACATTGGTTCCGACCTGATGAAGATCGTCTTCAAGATCAAGGAAGACGACGCCCGCAACCCCGGTGTAATTGCCGACTGCACCGGTGACAACGCCGGCGATTCGGTCGGACCGAGCGCCGACGGCTTCGAGACCTACGGCGTCACCGGCGTGGCGCTGATCACATTCATTCTGCTGGCGGTGAAGGATCCCACTATCCAGGTGCAGCTGCTGGTCTGGATCTTCGTCATGCGTATTGCCATGCTGATCTCCAGCGCGGCTGCTTATTTCATCAATGCCGCGATCGCCAAGGCCAAGTATGCCAACGCCAACGAGATGAACTTCGAGACCCCACTGACCTCGCTGGTATGGATTACGTCGATCGTCTCGATCGCTCTGACCTATGTGATCTCTTCGCTGATGGTTCCCGACCTCAGCGGCGACACCAGCCTTTGGTGGAAGCTGGCTTCGATCATCTCCTGCGGGACTTTGGCCGGCGCGGTCATTCCGGAACTGGTCAAGGTGTTCACCTCGGTCGAATCCCGGCACGTGAAGGAAGTCGTCACTTCCGCGCAGGAAGGCGGGGCATCACTCGGCATTCTCTCCGGTTTCGTGGCGGGAAACTTCTCCGCTTACTGGCTGGGATTGGCGATGGTTGCTTTGATGTCGCTCTCGTATTACTTCAGCCTGGAGGGCTTGGGCGCACTGATGGCCGCTCCCGCGGTCTTCGCCTTCGGCCTGGTGGCCTTCGGCTTCCTTGGCATGGGTCCGGTAACCATCGCTGTCGATTCCTACGGCCCGGTCACGGACAACGCGCAATCCGTGTATGAGCTGTCGCTGATCGAGCAGATTTCCAACGTCCAGTCCGAACTTAAGAAAGACTTCAATATGGACGTGAATTTTGACCGCGCCAAGCACCTGCTCGAAGCCAACGACGGCGCGGGCAATACGTTCAAAGCCACGGCAAAACCGGTGCTGATCGGCACCGCGGTAGTCGGCGCCACCACCATGATCTTCTCCATCATCATGGCGCTCACCCACGGACTGACCCAGGACGTGCAGAAACTCTCGCTGCTGCATGCGCCATTCTTCCTCGGCCTGATCACCGGCGGCGCCATGATCTACTGGTTTACCGGCGCGTCCACGCAGGCGGTCACTACCGGCGCGTACCGCGCGGTGGAGTTCATCAAGAAGAACATCCGTCTGGAGGGCGTGGAGAAGGCCTCCGTCTCCGATAGCAAGAAGGTCGTTGAAATCTGCACCAAGTACGCGCAGAAGGGTATGTTCAACATCTTCCTCGCGGTCTTCTTCGGGACCCTGACCTTCGCTTTCGTCGAGCCGTTCTTTTTCATCGGCTACTTGATCTCGATCGCCATCTTCGGTCTCTACCAGGCGATCTTCATGGCCAACGCTGGCGCTGCCTGGGACAATGCCAAGAAAGTGGTGGAAGTCGAACTCAAGCAGAAAGGCACCGAACTCCACGCCGCGACTGTGATCTGCGATACGGTGGGCGACCCTTTCAAGGACACCTCATCGGTGGCCATGAATCCGGTCATCAAGTTCACCACGCTCTTCGGATTACTGGCAGTGGAACTGGCCGTAAAACTCACCACCGAAACCGGCGGTATGCTTACCCACATCCTGGCGGCGGGCTTCTTCCTGGTATCGGTGTTCTTCGTGTACCGTTCCTTCTACGGCATGCGAATTGTCGCCGAAAGCGCCAGCGCAGCCGCCCACGCCGGCGATTAGTATTTCAGGGGGCGGACTCCGGTCCGCCCCACTGAGAACCGGACATGTTCATCGGCCACTTTGGGGTTGCTTTCGCGGCCAAGCGGGCCGCTCCCAGAACTTCCCTGGGCACGTTGATATTAGCCGCCCAATTTCTTGATTTGCTGTGGCCGATCTTTCTGTTGCTGGGCGTGGAACACGTCCGCATCGCACCCGGCATCACGAAGGTCTCGCCGCTGGATTTCACCGACTATCCGTTCTCCCACAGTTTGCTGATGGCCATCGCATGGTCAGTGGGATTCGGCATCGTCTACTACGTATGGCGACGCTACGCTCGCGGCGCCTGGGTCATTGCCGTTGCGGTGGTGAGCCATTGGGTTCTCGATTTTGTGGTGCATCGTCCGGATCTGCCGCTCTATCCCGGCGCAGCAGCGCGCGTGGGTCTGGGGCTGTGGGACTCCTGGCCCGTGTCCATTGCGCTCGAAGTTCTTTTCTTTGGCGCGGGATTGGCCGTTTACCTTGGCTGCACACAAGGGCTCGACAGTGTGGGACGCTACGGCACCTGGTCGCTGGCAGGGTTTCTGTTCCTGGGATGGGTTAGCACGCTATTTGCCGGAGCCCCGCCCAGTGTCACGGCGCTGGCCTGGGGCGGACTGGCCATGTCCGTTACCGCGGTTTGGGGAGCGTGGTCGGACCGCCACCGTTCGGTCTTGGCATAGAGGCGTGCGCCTGGGTCGCCGCCGGTCTTAGTGTCCGCAGATAAAGCACTAACTGCCAGCGCTGCAACTCAGGCAGATTGCTGAAGGACGGCATGCCGCGATCCGGATTCCCATTGGTGATCTTCCAGAACAGGGTTCCATCGCTCTGCGCTTGCACCACGTCCAATTGAAAGTCCGCGGCATGTTTCTTAACCAGACCGGTGCCCTCCTGATCATGACACTCGACACAATTCCGGGTAAACAATTTCTTGCCACCCGCCGCCAACCCCGGCTGCGTGGCCAAAGGATTAGCACGGTTCGCGGCTTCCGCGGGCGGTTGCCAGCCGGGATCGAGCTGGTAAGAAGTATTTTGTGCCCACGCAATGCCCATCCCCAGGAAGATGCTTGTTAACAGGAGCGGCCACCTACCCATCACTTCCCCCCAAACATTCGCGAAAGCTTGCTGCCGAAGCCGCGGATTTCGTAGCTGTAGCCGATGCGAATCAGTGCCGGACTGCTCAAGTGAGTCAGGCCAGCGCCCACAGAGAAGCGCAGGCTGGCATTGTCGGTGATCTGCCAGGAGACCGCCGGCGCCAGATAGTGGGACGTCGCGTGGAAACCGAAGTCATCGGTGCTTCCCAGGCCACCGTAGAGTTCAAGTCCCGCATTGAAGTTCTCGCGGCACAAATGGCAGTTGTTGCCGGAAGCCAGAGTCGCCAGCGGTCGCGAGATTCCCAGCGCATAGCCGAACTCGAAACCCTCGTCCTGAGAAAGATTCTTCTCCACGATGAAGTTTCCCGCCAGATTCCAGTCATGAGCCGTACTGGAGAGGATCAGTTTGGTCTCCAGTTCATGGGCGCGAATCTTGCGCGCCTCTGCATTGGGATCGGCTTCAGCGGAGTCGTTGCCCACAATCTCTTTTTCGATGCGGCTGCCCTGGTTGAGATTCTCGTATTCGAAGTATAAGACAGGATTGATGCGGTGTTCGCGTGCGAAAGGCCGGAAACGATTCTCCAGCCGCCAGCCGGTGAAGATAGTACTATCGCCCGAGGTGGTCTGCCCTTCCAGGTAAAGCTCCGAGGTCCAGCGGCCGCTGACGCCGTATTCCAGTTCAGTGTAGGGCGCAATGAAAAAGTGCTGCCCGTCACGGGGCACGCCCATGGTGCTGGAAGTCTCGATTTCCAGGTTTCCCGGCTCTTCCAGGTGATGATCGTAGGTGATGAAGTAAGGACTCTCCTGGCCAAGCGCCCGCGAAGTCGGCCAAGCACCCATCAGTAGTACTAGCAGGAAGCGAAAGGATCTCATATTTAGTTGCAACATAGTTGCATTTACGAAATGCAATCGTATGCTAGAAAACTCCGCGCCTCCGGTCAATAGCTGGAAATGATTTTCTGTTGCGGAGGCTTTGCAACCTGTTGCAACAGTTCGGGAGTCAGCTGCCGGAGAGAGTGCGGCAGTCGGCGCAATAGCCGCCCACTTCCAGGCGGCTGACCACCACGTGAAAACGGCACTCGCGCTGGATCTGGCCCTTCAGGCGGTCGAAGAGATTGCTTTCGTATTCGGCGATCTTGCCGCAGCGCAGGCAGGCCATGTGAATATGATCGCGCTGGGGGCGGCGCTCGTAGAAGTGTTTTTCACCCTGCAGATGCATCAGGTCGAGTTCGTCGACCAGGCCGTGGCGCTTGAGCAGATTGAGGGTACGGTACACGGTGACCCGGTCGATGCCGGAATCGAGGCGGCGCGCCTTGCGCAGAATCTGGCTGGCATCGAGGTGCTGTTTGGCGGTTTCGACTATGCTCAGGATGGTGCGGCGCTGGCGGGTCATACGCAATCCCCGCGACATGAATTCCGCCTGCAATCGGCCAGGTTGCTCGGTCTCGGGCAGAGGCATGCTTCTCTCCTGAAACTGGGTTGCATCTAGTTTACCTCATGCCCCGACGTTCAGTCTCCTTTCATTTTTTCTTTCACGCTGTGCGCCAGCTTTTCAATTTGGTCGGCTTTGCTTATTACCTTGAGCGACAGCACGTTTGCATTCGATTGGTCTACGTACTGCTTCAGCTCGGTGGCCAGGGTGAGCAGTTTCTGGGTGTCGCGCTTGAGATCCGCCTGGCGCTGCTCGTTGGCTTTTTTCTTCATTTCCTTCAACATGCGGATGCGTTGCTCGTCATCGGGTTCCTGTTCCTGCTTCGGAGGACGCTGTGCCCAGAGCATTCGCTCTGGACTCCCGCCGGTCATTAGCAGCAGGATGGCCAACATAAGCGCGCGGCGGAGATCCGCGAAGGGTTTCCTGGAAAGGTTAGCCATCCGCAAATTATATCGGCGCTCGCCAGAAGGTTGTCAGCAGCTTGTTATAATCGGCGCCTGCCATGAACTGCATTGTTCTGTTATGTCTTCTGGTTCTGCCTGAGGACGGAAACCTGCCGGAGTTACTCCGGGATTGGCGCGACGACACCATGCTGTTCCTGCGTCACGACCTGCCCAAGCTGGTAGTGGTCATCCTGGGCGCCATCCTGTTGACCCGGCTGCTGCGGGTCGTCATACGCAAGATCGCGGGCCTGGAAGAGAGGAAGCTGCCCGGACTGCGGGCCCAGCAAATACGCACTCTGGCGAGCGTCATCAATGGCGTCGGTGTTTTCATCATTTTCTTCGTAGCCTCGCTGCAAGCGCTCTCGCTGCTCGGCTTTAATCTGGGACCGCTGCTGGCCAGTGCGGGAATCGCCGGCTTGGCGATCGGCTTCGGCGCCCAGACGCTGGTGAAGGACGTCATCAACGGGTTCTTCATCCTATTCGAAGACCAGTACAACATCGGCGACACGGTTCGGCTGGCAGGAGTCAAGGGGGTGGTCGAGGCCATGAGCTTGCGCCGCACCATCCTGCGCGACGATGACGGCACCCTGCACACGGTCGCCAACAGCGATATCGTCGTGGTCTCCAATATGACTCGCGACTGGTCGCAGGTCACGCTGCGCATCACTACCGCATACAGCGAGGCCAGCGACCGCATCATTTCCCTGCTGCAGCAGGTGGGCAATGAAGTGCGGCACGACCCCGCCTTTGCCGACGATATCGTCAGCGACATCCAGGTGCCCGGCATCGAACGCATCGGCAACCATGAGGCCGAATACCTCATGCTGGTGAAGACGCGTCCCAACAGACAATACGGCGTGAGCCGCGAATTGCGCCGTCGCATCAAGGAGAGCTTCGACAAGAATAAGGTTCAGACCGCCGGGCCGGGCAAAGTTTACGTCATGGACTCGAGCCCGGGAGCGCAGGCCTCCTAGGTCCGTCGAACCAGAAGAGAATCCTCGACGCTCGAAAAAAACGACTCTGCTTGCCACCGATGCGCAACTTGCCTACGATCCAACCATGAACGCGCGCCTGAAGGGAAAAGTCGCCATCATTACCGGCGCCGGCACGGGCATCGGCCGCGCCTGCGCGCTGGCTTACGCGCGCGCAGGCGCGCACCTGGCCCTGGTTGGCCGCCGCCAGGAAAAAATTGAAGCAGTCGCCCGCGAGGCGGGTGGCGAGAGCCTCGCCCTGGCCGCGGACGTTTCCTTGAAAACCGGCATCGAGCGCGTGATCGAACAAACCATCGCTCACTTCGGCGCCCTCCATGTGCTGGTAAACAACGCCGGCGTACTGCACGTCGGCACCGCCGAGGAAATTACCGAAGAACAATGGGATGAGACCTTTAACGTGAATGTCCGTGGACTGTGGCTGCTGTCGCGCGCCGCCCTGCCGCACCTGAGAAAGGCGGGCGGCGGATCCATTATCAATGTCGCATCGGTGCTGGGAATCAATGGCGCCCGGAAGCGCGCGTCGTATGCTCCGTCGAAAGGCGCTGTGGTCTTGCTGACCAAGTGCATGGCCATCGACCACGGCTTGGAGAAAATACGAGTCAACTGCATCTGCCCGTCGTTCGTAGAGACCGATCTCACCGCCGCAGTAATCGACCAGGCCCCCGATCCTGCTGCGGTGCGCCGCGAGCGCACGGCGGTGCATCCCATTGGACGGCTGGGCCAACCTGAAGATATCGCCAGCCTGGCCGTGTATCTGGCCAGCGATGAGTCGTCCTGGGTCACGGGCGCCGCCTTTCCCGTCGACGGCGGATACCTGGCGGTGTAGGCGCTTTCTCTCGGGCGCTGTCATGCCGAGGGACTCATAGGTGAGAACCAAGCTGGGATCAGGGCGCGATCACGTGCCTGTGTGATTCGGCCTGTATAATCGACTGGTGAGTCGAAATTCAGCCTGAAAGGCGAACTCTTGAGCACTCCTCCCCGCCCCGCACAAGCGCCCGTTCCGCAGCCGCTGCCTGGTGTCGACAATATCATTGCCGTCGGTTCCGGCAAGGGCGGGGTTGGGAAGACCACTCTCGCGGTCAACCTGGCAGTGGCGCTCGCCAAGCTGGGCCACAAAGTTGGCCTGCTCGACGCAGATGTCTACGGCCCCAACGTGCCGCTGATGCTGGGCACGAACGCGCCACCCAAAGTCGTCGCCGACAATCGTATTGTTCCGCTGGAAGTGTTCGGCCTGAAGATGATTTCGGTTGGACTGCTGAACCCGGGGGACAAGCCGCTGATCTGGCGCGGGCCGATGCTGCATTCGATCATCCGCCAGTTCTTGGGCTCGGTCGAGTGGGGGCAACTCGAATATTTGGTGGTTGATTTGCCGCCGGGCACGGGCGATGTTGCGCTGTCGCTGATTCAGACCGTGCCTCTGACCGGCGCGATCGTGGTATCCACGCCATCGGATGTTTCGCTGCAGGATGCGCGCAAGGCGATTGAAATGTTCCGCCAGATGAAGGTCGACGTGGTGGGCGTGGTCGAAAACATGAGTTATTTTGTCTGTCCCCACTGCCAGCATGAGATCGACATATTCTCGCGCGGCGGGGCGGAGAAAACTGCCAGGCAGTTCGAGGTCGCCTTTCTGGGCAACGTGCAACTCGATCCCAACATTCGCGAAGCGGGCGACACCGGCAAGCCGGCCGTGCTTGCCGGGGAGAATTCGGCGCAGGGCAAGGCGCTATTCGAGTTTGCCCGCAAAGTGATGACCCGGGTCGAAGAGATCAGATCCGCCGCCCCGGAAAGCGTGATTGAAATCCAGTAGCGGCGCGGCAAGCTGGGTCGATTCCTGCTACGCCGCCGGGAATCTCTACCGCTGAAACCTTGCCAGGCGGTACATCCTCTGTACGTCCTTGCCTTCCAGCACTAACCCCGCCACCATCTCCCCTAACGCCGGCCCATGCTTGAAACCATGTCCGGATCCCCCGCCTACGAGCCACACGTTATCGGCGACGGGATGACGATCCAGGATGAAATCGTTGTCTGGAGTGTTTTCGTACTGACAGACGTAAGCGTCTATCAAAGGCGCGTCGGCTAGCGCAGGGAAGCGAAACCCGAGATACTGGCGCACTACTTTCAATCCTTCGGCGCTGACCGTGCGCTCGCCGGAAGTTGGATCGAACTCCGGTCCGCGCGTGTCGTCGGCAATCTTGAAGCCGCGGCCGTGGTTGGCGGGAATGCCGTAAAGAAATCGGCCACGATGGTCAGCCCAAACCGGATGCCTGCCTTCGGAGAATCGCTCATCCCCCGGCGGCGTGCCAAAGAAAAACACATCCTGCTTCGTTGCTCGGATAAGTGGGCCGATCATCTCGGGAAACAGCTTTCCCATCCACGGACCGCAGGCGAAGACGTACTGATCTGCAACCAGGCGCGTACCATCGGAGAGAGACAACCCGGTAAACTGGCCACGTTCAATCGCAGGCGCGTCGACCGCCCGCTGCCGGTACTCGCCACCCTGATCGACGAAAGCCTTCACGACCTCCTGGCAGGCCACATTGGCGGTGAGAAATCCGCCATCTGGCTCGTAGATTCCCCATTTCACCTGCTCAAAATTGATCTGGGGCCAGCGCTTCTTCAACTCTTCCTGCGGGAGTTTTTCGCAGGCAATTCCCGCGGCCTGCAGAGCGGTCAGCGAGGACTGCTCGAACCCATCGTCCTGTTCCGCCATCCACAACACACCGCTGCGGTGAAACAGATGAAGTTTCCTGCCGGCATCAAACTCACTCCAAAGTTGCATGGCCCGGGCGGTCATCCGTGTGTAGTGCGCCTCAGTGCCGTATGCGCCACGAATCACGCGAGTCTCGCCGCCCGACGAAGCCCTAGAATGGCCGGGGCCCCATGCATCCACCAAGGTCACGCGCGCCCCGCGCCGCAGCAGAAACAGGGCGCTCCATCCTCCAAAGGCTCCCGCCCCCACGACCGCAATGTGGCTCTGCGCCTTCATCCTCTATGTCTTAATATCTCACCCCGTTGAAAATTAAGCACTCAGCAGTCCCGAGTGCTTACTTGACAGGGGGGTGGGGGGTTCCTAGAATCCAATGCAGGGGACAAGGTTGAGTCTCCATCTAAGTTTTTGCATCTAAAGGTGGTTAGGTTATGCCAGGGGCACCCATCGGGGAGCGGGAACGGGAAATTCTAACGGCTGTGGTGGAGACATTCATCGCCACCGGCGAGCCGGTGGGTTCGCGCACCCTGGCACGATCCAATGCCGAGGGGCTGAGCCCGGCTACCATTCGCAACGTAATGGCAGACCTGGCGGATGCGGGTTTCCTGGAGCAACCTCATACCTCAGCAGGCCGTGTGCCTACGGCTAACGCTTATCGTTATTACGTGGAGCAACTTAGCGGCAGGGCGCGGCTGTCGAATGAGAACGAAAACATTATTCAAGGATCGTTGCAGGGTATCTCGGATGTGCAGGAGTTCATGGAGCGCACTTCGCACGTGCTGTCGCTGATTTCGCACGGAGTGGGCGTGGCGGTGACCCTGGGCGGACCCAAGAATGCTCTGGAGCACGTGTACTTCTCCCGACTGGCGGAGCAAAAAGTTCTGGCGGTAGTAGTGACGCGGTCCGGCCTGGTGCGGGACCGGGTTTTGCGGTTGGACCTGCCGCAGGCGGATCTGGACGTGGCGGCGCGCTACATCAACGAGAATTTTCGTGGCTGGACTATGGAAGCGATGCGCAGCGAGATCGCGCGGCGGGTCGAGCAGGAACGCAGCGAATACGACCGGCTGATGGAATCGATTGAGCAACTCTATCGCCAAGGGGCGCTGGCTGCGGACGAGGCCGACCAGAACGTGTATGTGGAAGGCGCGGCGAATCTGGTGGCGGGCGAGCAGGATCGTGAGCGGCTACAAGAGTTGCTGCAGACGCTCGAGGAGAAACAGAAAATCGTTCGCCTGCTGGGCGCGTACCTGGACGCCCGGCAGGAAGCGGTGCGGGTGGTGATTGGCTTGGATGAGGCGATGCCCTCGATGCGTAATCTGGTGCTGATCGGGGCGCCGGCGCGGGTAGGCGGAGAGGTTATGGGCTCACTGGCCGTGATTGGGCCGACCCGAATCGACTACCAGCACGCGATCACGGCGGTGTCCTACATTGCCCGCTTGTTCGACAAAATGCTGAACGAATCGGAGTGAGAAGCTGTATGGGAAAGGCAAACGGAAAGTCGAACGTGGAGCCCGAGTCTCTGGATCTGGAGCACGAACTGCCCGCCTCCGATGAGCCGGGCGAAGAGGCGCTTGTGCGAGACAATCCTCCCTCCGGCGGAGTAGAAGTGAGCGGCGTGCCGCCGGAACTGGAAAAGTTGAAGGCGGAGCGGAACCTGCTGGTAGACCGCCTAGCGCGTTTGCAGGCGGAGTTTGAGAATGCGCGGAAGCGCGCCGCGCGGGAGCAGGAGGATTTTCGCGAGTACGCGCTGGCGGACGCCATTAGAGTCCTGCTGCCGACGCTGGACAGTTTCGAACGCGCGCTTCAGACCTCGAGTGAAGCGGCCGAATTTCGTGGTGGCATCGAGTTGATCTACAAGCAACTGCAGGACGCTCTTGCGAAGCTGGGGCTGCGTCCTATCACGGCCAAGGGCGTGCCGTTCGATCCGCACGTCCACCAGGCGATTGAGATGGTAGAGACAGCGGATGCTGAGGATCACCAGGTTTTGGAGGAACTTCAGCGCGGCTACAAATTGAAAGACCGGTTGCTGCGGCCCTCCATGGTGAAGGTGGCGAAGAACTCCAGGCGGTAAATCCAATCCCTAAGAATCCGGCTGAGGAAGGTTGATTCTGGCCAACAACGGAAAACGCGACTACTACGAAGTTCTGGGTATCAGCCGGACGGCGGTGGAAACCGAGATCAAGAGCGCCTACCGGAAGCTTGCTCTGCAGTACCATCCCGATCGCAATCCCAACAATCCGGACGCGGAAGAAAAATTCAAGGAAATCACCGAAGCGTACGCGGTGCTGGTGGATACCGACAAACGTGCCAGCTATGACCGTTTCGGACACGCGGGTGTCAGCGGCAGCGGGGTGGGCTTTGATGCGACCGTGTTCCAGGATTTCAGCGATATTTTTGGCGAGTTCTTTGGGTTCGGAGACATTTTTGGTGGAGGCTCCGGACGGCGCCGCAGCCGCGCCCAGCGTGGCGCCGATCTGCGCGAAGATTTGAGCCTAAGCTTTGAGGAAGCGGTGTTTGGCACCGAGACCAAAGTTACGGTGCGCCGGCACGAGGCCTGCGAGGATTGCCGCGGCTCCGGCGCCGCACCGGGAAAGACTCCCGTGAGTTGCCGGTCCTGCGGAGGACGTGGCCAAGTCCGGTATCAGCAGGGTTTCTTCAGTATTGCCCGGACGTGTCCCACCTGCCAGGGCGCGGGCACGGTGATTACCGACCCTTGCAGCAAATGCAAAGGCGAAGGACGCCTGCTGCGGCAAAGAACGGTTGACGCCAAGGTTCCGGCCGGGGTTGAGGATGGTACGCGCATAAGGTTTGCCGGTTTGGGCGAGGCGGGAGCGTTCGGCGGTCCGGCGGGCGATCTCTACGTTGTCCTGCACGTGAAAGAGCACCCGTTCTTTGAGCGGGAAGGCAACGATCTGCAATGCGTGATTCCTATTTCCTTCACCCAGGCGGCGCTGGGCACAGAGATTGCCGTGCCCACGCTCGAGGGAGATCACAAGCTGAAAATTCCGGAAGGCACGCAGTCGGGCACATCGTTCCGAGTGCGCAGCAAGGGCGTGCCGATTTTGAACGGACACGGCAAGGGGGATCTGTTCGTCGAGATACGGGTGCAGACTCCTGGCAAGCTCAACAAGCGGCAGAAGGAGCTGTTGCAGGAACTGGAGGAGATCGCCCACGTCGAAAACAAGCCGCAGCGGCGAACCCTGCTCAGCAAGGTGAAAGACATCTTCGGGTAGGCGAGGCAGAACAACATCTTCATGACGGCCTGCGTAGCATCACTGAGCACGCAGGCTTGAAAGAGTACGCTTCCAACACCAGGCTAGGCTTGCATGACCCGACGCCGCTGGATCGCAGACGAAATCTCCGGAAATTACGCTGCTTTGATTGGTGCGCACGCGGAACACCTAGCGCGGGTGCTGCGCGCCCGGGTTGGACAGGAGTTCGATGTCGCCACGGGAAACAGCGTACGTCGCGGCCGGGTCACGGCTGTCAGCCCGGAGCGGGTCGAGTTCGAGTTGGGAGCTGAAGTTTCGTCGGCTACGGCAGCCGATGTCACACTACTGTTATCCGTTTTTAAGTTCGATCGGATGGAATGGGCGATCGAGAAGTGCACGGAACTGGGAGCGTCGCGCATCGTTCCGGTGATCGCCCGGCGCACTGAGTCGCACCTGGCGGCGAGCGCGGCGAAGCGAGTGGACCGGTGGCGGCGGATAGCGCGGGAAGCCAGCGAACAGTCCCGCCGCGACTCCGCTCCCGAAGTAAGCGATCCGGTTCAACTTAAAGACGCATTGTCCATTGGCGGCAACGTGCGGGTGCTGCTGGCGGAAACGGAAGATAAGCTCTCCCTGCAAGATGCGTTGCCGAAGGGAGTGGCCGGCGTTGTGCTGGCCATTGGCCCGGAGGGCGGGTGGACTGATCCCGAATTGCAGCTGTTCCGCCAGGCCGGATGGACATTCGCATCGCTGGGAAGCAGGATCCTGCGGGCGGAGACCGCGGCAATTGCGGCGATGGCGATTGCGGTGAGCAGCAGTTAGCAGTTAGCTTCGTGCGCGAGGTGCGGGGCGCAATCCAGCGCCGGTAACTCTTCACTTCCCTTCCCCTTGATTGGCTCCCTTTTCGCTAGGCCCAGAACGTTCTGTCCAGGGTGCGGTATTGAATGGCTTCGGCGATGTGCTTGGGGCTGAGGTTGGCAACTCCCTCCAGGTCGGCGATGGTGCGGGCCACTTTAAGAATGCGGTCGTGAGCGCGGGCGCTCAAGCCCTGCTGGGTCATGGCGCGCTCCAGCAGGCGCTCGCAGTCGGCGGACAGTTCGCAATAGGTTCGCATGTGGCGGGGTGACATCTGCGCATTGCAGTAGAGTTTTTCACGAAGCGTGCTGAAGCGCCCGAGTTGCACTTGCCTCGCCCGCATGATGCGTTCGCGAATATTGGCGGAGCTTTCGGGATCGGTGGTGCTCCGCATTTCTTTGTAATTCACCGCAGGAACATCGATGTGGATATCGATGCGATCCAGGAGCGGCCCGGAAATTTTAGAAATGTAGTGCTGGATCATGGGCGGCGTACAGTGGCATTCGCGGCTGCGGTCATTGAAATATCCGCAGGGGCAGGGGTTCATGGCGGCCGCCAGCATGAAGCGCGCGGGAAAGGTGAGCGACATGGAGGCGCGGGCGATGCAGACGGTTCCGTCCTCCAGCGGCTGGCGCATCACTTCGAGCACGTTGCGTGGGAATTCCGGCAGCTCGTCGAGGAAAAGCACGCCGTTATGGGCCAGTGAGACTTCGCCCGGGCGAGGAATGACGCCGCCACCCACCAGGCCGGCATCCGAGATGGTGTGATGCGGCGCCCGAAAGGGCCTAACTCCCACCAGCCCCGCGCCTGGATCCAGCACGCCGGCGACGCTGTGGATCTTGGTAGTCTCCAGCGCTTCTTCGAACGTCAGCGGCGGCAGAATGGTGGGCATGCGTTTGGCCAGCATGGTTTTGCCCGAGCCTGGCGGCCCAATCATCAGAATGTTATGACCGCCGGCACAGGCGACCTCGAGCGCGCGCTTGGCGGTAATTTGGCCGCGCACATCCTTGAAGTCGACTACGAAGTGCTGGGATTCGTTGAGCAGGGCGTCGCCATCCACCTTCAGCGGCTGAACTCCGTTGCCGGTATTGATGAAATGAATCACGTCGATAAGCGAGCGAATGGGATAGACCTCCACGCCTCCGACCATCGCCGCTTCCCGGGCGTTCACTTCCGGAACTACCAGGCGGGAGATCTTTCTGCCCCGGGCTTCAATGGCGATGGGCAGAGCCCCGCGCACCCCGCGTATGCCTCCATCCAATGACAGTTCCCCCACGAAAAGACAGTCAGGAACTTCTTTCTTGTTCAGCCCGCCATAGGCTCCCAGAATTCCCAGGGCCATGGGCAGATCGAAGCCGGAGCCTTCCTTGCGAATGTCCGCGGGCGCCAAGTTGATGGTGATGTGGGTGGGCGGAATATCGTAGCCGCAGTTCTTGAGCGCGGCCCGTACCCGGTCGCGGCTCTCGCGCACGGCGGCATCGGGCAGACCTACGGTGTGGAAGTGATCCTCGTTGGTCTTGATGCCGGAGACATCGACTTCCACTTCGATGATGTTGGCATCGATGCCGTAAACGGCTGCGCTGAGCATCTTGTACAGCATGGCGGAATCCTGGGATATGCGTAGGACTCCACCGGAAGCCTGGGGGGACAGATTGCCCCAGCGGACCCCAACCAGTCTCCACCATAGGCCAGCCATGACGGCGCTAACGGTGACTGCGGTCACTACCGCGAGTGACAGAGGCAACGCGCGATTGCGAACCAAGACATCCAACATGCAGGCATTGTGCCGGCTGTGGGCTTGCTCTACGATGCGGGAAGACGCCCTTCCCACAGTCACCGCTCTTGGAGAGCGGCAGGTGCGGGCGTGTGTGCGCTCTATGCCGGAAGGGGAACAACAACAGCCTTCGCGCGGGTCCCGGGCTCCCAGTCATCTCGAGCAGGAAGAATCCCGGCTATGGCGGATGGTGTTGCTGTTTATTGTGCTGTTGGCGGCGGGGTTGGCCGCCCTCTCCTGGGATCGTCTGCAGAGCCTGCCCTATCGCCTGGGACTGCTCCCCCTGGCAGTGCTGTTCATTGCGGTGTTCTTCGCCGCGTTCACCTACGCGCGCCGCCGGCAGGTTTCCGAGATGAAAGAGCTGCTGCGTGGCTTGCAGGATCGGGTCATCACTCCGCCTTCGGAGGAGCAGCTCGATCAACTGGGCCAGCTCATTGCCCGCTCCCAGCGCAATTTCAAAGAGCTGATCGATTCCTTTGACGATGTCGCTTTCGCGGTTTCGCTCGACGGCACGCTGCGCACCGTGAACCGCCGGGTCACACAGTTGCTGGATCGATCCTACGTCGACGTGGTTGGCCGCAGGCTGGATGACTTTGTGGATGAGCCGCTGCGTAAGGAGGTGGAAGTCGGCATTGGGCGGTTCATGGAAAAGCGCCGCTGGTCTGGCCTGGTGCGGGTGCAACTGAAGGAAAGTTCACGGACGCTCTACCTCGATTGCGTGCTGAATGCCATCGTGAAGGGCGGCGAGGTGGTCGGGGCCAGCGCCTTGGCTCGGGACGTCACCGAGGAGCGTGAAAAGGAACGGCGCTTCACCGAACTGTTTGAGACCTTGCAGGAGGGTGTCTATTTCAGCACGCCGGAGGGAAAACTGCTGGATGCCAATCCGGCGCTGGTCAGCATGCTGGGATACGGCAGCCGCGACGAGTTACTGTCGGTCGAGCCCGGGGCGCTGAATTCCGACCCGGCACAGACTCCGGTTCTGGGTCGCAGCCCGGATGATCGCGGCGAGGTACGCACCCGGGAGATCACTCTGCAGCGCCGCTGCGGTACTTCCGCAATCTGCCAGGATACATCGCGAGCGATGCGCGACGGCGCCGGCAAGATCATTCGCTATCAAGGCACGCTGGTGGATGTCACCGAGCGGCGGCAAATGGAGAAACAACTGCGCCAGCAGGAGGAGTTCCACCGCTATCTGCTGGAGAGCTTCCCCGACTTGATCCTGGTCATCGGCACAGATGGGCGCTATAGCTTCGCCAGCGCGCGGATTCGCGACATCCTCGGCTATACCCCCGAGGACGTGCTGGGACGGAAGATTGATGAAGTCCAGAGCGTTACGCCGGAGTTTGTGACCCTGTACCGCGAGCTGGTCTCGGGAGCGAAACGGTTTGGATTCTGCGAATACGGAGCGCAACATCACGACGGGTCGTGGCGGACCATGCGCGCATCAGCGAGCCCGCTGTTCGACGCGGAAAACAAGCCCAGCGGCGTGATTGTTTCGGTACGCGACATCACGGTGGAGAAAAAGCTGGAACAGCAGGTGATCCAGAGCGAAAGACTGGCGGCGATGGGCCAGATGATCGGCGGATTCGCTCACGAGCTGAATAACCCGCTCACCAGCATCCTGGGGGTCGCCGAGTTGCTGCAGGAGGGCGCACGCAGCGAGGGTGAACGCAAGCAGCTCTCGATCCTGCAGCAGCAAGCCCGGCGAGCCGCGGAGATCGTCCAGAATCTGACTTATTTTTCCCGTCCGCCGGCGCCGGGGAAAAATCCGATTAACGTCGGCGAACTGGTGCAGAGAACTCTCCACTTGCATGCCTATTCCTTGCGCAAGAACAATATCACGGTTGATTTTCTGCCGGACGCGGGCCTACCCCTGATTAGCGGAGACCCGCATCAACTCATGCAGGTCTTCCTGAATCTGGTGCTCAACGCTGAGCAAGCAATCCGCGAGGCTCGTGACCGGGGCACGCTGCGCATCCGATTGGCTCACACCGAGGGCGCGATTCTGGTCAGTTTTGAAGACGACGGTCCAGGCATTTCATCCGAGATCCTGCCCAACATCTTCGATCCGTTTTACACCACCAAGCGTCCGGGCCGGGGCACCGGGCTTGGGTTGAGTATCTGCAAGGCAATCCTCAAAGAGCACGGCGGAAATGTAGAGGTTGCCTCCGCCCCCGGAGGCGGCGCGGTGTTTACGGTGAGGCTGCTGCTGGTCCCTTCCTAACCATTTTGAGCATCTCTTGTGCGGACGACGAGGGGCTCGACCTCGATGTAAGATCTAGATTTGATTGGACATGCATAGACTTTGTGGAGTAATTCCTTTCGGCAGCGATGCCTTTATCTGCTTGACAAATCCCTCATTCAAAGGCAAATTGCCGAGACCGTTTGCAGCGGACCCGTCGGCCGTTCCCAACTAGCGGCCAGCAGTCACTAAGCCAAGGGTTCTGAGTTTCTGGGGAGCTTGCCACGGGTTTCAAAGGAGGCATCGTGGAAACCACTATTGGAGTTTTCGCAGCGCGCGAGGGCGCAGAGATGGGAGTGAAGAGATTGCTGGATGAGGGTGTCCCACCAGAGTCGGTTCTGTTTCTGACTCGCTCGGAGAACGAGTCGAGGGTTGTGGCCAACCAGTTGGGCGCAACCGTTGGTGGTTTCATGGGCGGCGCCGCTGGACTGACGGCAGGAGTGGCCGCGGCTACGCTCCTGGTGGTACCGGGGCTGGGACAGGTATTCGCATTGGGACTCGGCGGCGCAGCCTTGCTCGGACTCCTGGGGGCCGGCACCGGCGCAGCTGTCGCTCAAGCAGCCTCCACGGAGCCGAACCTTCCCCAACCCACTCCGGAAGAAAAATGCTCCGAAGACACGGCGTTTTTCCGCGAAGTCCTGCAGGCAGGACGCTCATTGATCGTGGTGCGAACCGAATCAAAAGAGATTGCGGCCACGGCATCCGCCCTCCTTGATCAGTTGGGCATCGGGATGCAAGGATCTACTCCCGCTAAGATGCAAACCGCCACCCGCGAAGTGGAGGGCATCGTTGTGGTTGACATCAGCGGGCGCATCACCCACGGCGAAGGCAATGCTCGGCTTCGTGACGTGATCCGCGAACTGCTCGACAAGGGTAACCGGCAAATCGTGCTGAATCTCGGGGAGGTCCATTACGTGGACAGCTCGGGTGTGGGCGAACTGGTCCACACCCACACTTCGGTTCGCAATCAGGGCGGACAGCTGAAGCTCGCCAACCTTCAGAAACGCCTTTACGATTTGTTGCAAATGACCAGGCTGCACTCGGTCTTCGATGTGGAGAGAGACGAAGCCAGCGCGGTCCAGTCTTTCCGGAACAATCCGCCAACGCGGGCCGTCGCCTAAAAGAGGGTCGGGTTGCGCACTAAGAACGCCCGCCGAGTTGAGACTCTGACGGGCGTTTGGTTTTTCAACGCTGTCGCTGGGAAATCTAGCGCTCTACCGCCATCGCTACCGCGTTCCCTCCTCCCAGACAGAGAGCGGCGATCCCGCGATGCGCGTTGCGGCGAATCATCTCGTAAATCAGCGTGACCAATACCCGCGCGCCGCTGGCTCCGATGGGATGTCCGATCGCGACCGCTCCGCCGTTTACGTTGACCTTGTTCGGGTCCAGCCCCAGTTCGCGCATCACCCCAAGCGCCTGCACCGAGAATGCCTCGTTCAGTTCATAGAGATCGACGTCGTCATTCTTCCAGCCCGTCTTCTGCCAAATCTTCCGCACCGCACCCACCGGGGCCATCATCACCCATTTCGGCTCGACGCCGCTGCTGGCCTGGGCGGCGATGCGCACCATAGGCTGTGCACCCAGCTCTCTGGCTTGCATTGCGCTGGTCACGACGACGGCAGCGGCGCCGTCATTGACTCCCGGAGCGTTACCCGCAGTTACCGTACCGTCTTTCTTGAAGGCAGGTTTCAAAGCACGCAGGATTTCGATGCTGGTATCTTCCCGCGGCGATTCGTCCCTCTCGAACATCACGGGCGGGTCGCCCTTCTTTTTGGCCGGAAGTTCGACCGGAACAATCTGGGACTTGAAGCGACACTCCTTCATCGCAGCAACGGCTTTGCGATGCGAGTTCAAAGCAAACTGATCCTGCTCTTCGCGGCTGATGCCGTACTTCTCGGCAACATTCTCGCCGGTGATCCCCATGTGGTAGTTGTTGTAGATGTCCCACAAGCCATCATTCACCATGGAATCGATCAGTTGCCCGTTGCCGAGCCGGTAACCCTTGCGGGCATTTGGCAACAGGTACGGAGCGTTGGTCATCGACTCCATGCCGCCGGCAACCACGACGGAGCTGTTGCCGGTCTGAATGGCTTGGGCAGCGAGAGCGACGGCCTTCAGTCCCGAGCCGCAGACTTTATTGATGGTCATGGCGCTGACCTCGGGTGGGAGGCCGCCGAAGATCGCGGCTTGCCGCGCCGGATTTTGTCCCAGACCTGCTGACACCACGTTGCCCATAATGCATTCGTCAATGCGGGCGGGGTCGAGATTGGCGCGCTTCACTGCTTCACGCACCGCGATGGCGCCCAGTTGCGGCGCAGTCAGGTCCGACAGGCTACCTTGGAATTTTCCCACGGCCGTTCGACATCCGGAGATGATGACCACTTCGTCGAGAACCGCCATTTGCATGCCCCCGCTATGATTAACAGTCCTCAATTATAGATGCCGTTCGACGCGAGAAAGCAACATTCGGAATTACGCGGGACCTTCGCGAGCTGCCGGAGCGCACCCGATGATAAATCGATTCAGGCCGCGCTTCGCGAAGAAACTTTTTCGACAAGTAGCAGCCCACACAATCCACCGACAGGATTTTTCTCTCGCGAAAAAACTTTTGGTGACTTTAGTACATCGGTCGAGTGCGCGCGCGGCATCATTTTTCTCTTGACATCACTTTTTATTGACTCTATACATTCAATCAGTTGCAACTGAAGACCGTTGCATAGTCCATGAAGAATGGAAAGGGAGAATAGAACCATGGCAACCAAGAAGAAAGCGAAGAAGGGCAAGAAGAAACACTAACCTTCTCAGCAATGCAACAACCCCGGGGGACGCGAAAAGCGTCCCCTAAGTTTTTGGGGCGCGCCAGTTGGATTGATCTCGCATTTCGAATCAACCCCCGCCGCTCAATTCACGGTCGCTTTTGCTTTCCCGGGGAAGGGGCTGTACAAGCGTTTCTCGGTGGCGGGACAAAGGTTGTAATACGGGCAAAAGCCGCAGTGGAAGCCGGTTTTGGCGTTGAACTTTCCCGCGGCAATGCTGGCGGACACTTCTTCCACTTTGCAGCGCGCGCGCTCCAGTTCCTGCTGGTTGCGCGCTGTCTCCACCGGCATGTTCTCCTGGAGATTGTAGAGAACCAGGCGGTTCGCGCGGTATCCCCATTTATCGTTAGCAGCCATGGCGTAGATGGAGAGTTGCAGGCTGTCGTCGGCATCATCTTGGGTCTGCGGCCGGCCAGTCTTGTAATCAGTGATGATCACTTCTCCATTGCCACCGTCGTCGATTCGATCGATTCGTCCGGCGACCGTGGTCTTGCCAATTTTCATTTCAAATGGTTCCTCAGTGTGCAACACCTTCGGTGTGGGACTTTTGGCGCAGGCAATGAGGAACCCTTGCAACTGCACGACGCCCTGCGTTTCATACAAGTCGTGCTGGTAACGATCCTGAATTCCCGCCTGAGACAGATCGGCGCGAAACATTTCGACCAGGGTTGTTTCCTCGAGCGGACGTCCGGCTCGCAACGAAGCATCGTAGGCGCTGAGGACACGATGCATGGCGGCTCCGTATTGCAGAGGAGCCGGGGCCTCGCGAGGAATTCTCCATTCTCGCTCCATCTTGAACCGCAGCGGGCAAGTCTCGTAGCTTTGAATGCCGCTGGCGCTCAATCGCCCGGCCAGGTCAATTGCCGGCGGCATTGACAGCCACGCCGCCGCCCGCGAAATTTCCCCGGTGTCTACCCCTGCGGCAAAGATCTCCGTCTGAAACTCGCGTGCCTTGCGTACTTGCAACCACAACCCGAACTTTCGATCCTTCACCAGTTCCCGCAGGTAACCGGGAGGCGTAGGATCCTTGCCGGTGCTTTGCTTTCCGTAGAGGGTCAGCGAATCGCGCGCACGCGTCATGGCCACATAAAACAACCGTCGCTCTTCCTGGTCATGGAGCAGTTTGTCCTCACCCTGCCCCACCGAATCCGGATCACGCAACGCTTGAGGAAACTCAAACAGAGGCTCCTTGTAGCTGGAGGGGAAGGAGCCGGAACGAACCCGCAACACGAAGACGTGCCCAAATTCAAGTCCCTTGGCGCCATGCGCTGTGATCAGCCTCACCGCATTCTCCTCGGTACAAGGAAGAGCGATCGACCCCTTGGCTCCTGGAAGCTGACCGAGATACTCCATCAATTCACCGAGTGTTCCCGTCTCGGTGATCGCCTTCTGTTCCCACCGTCCCGCAAAATCAAGGACAGCCTCGATTGTTTCCAGTCTTGGATTGAGGGCAAAGCGGCGAATGATGATCGCTAAGGCTGCGCGGGCCTTGGCCTTGGAAGCGGCGATCTCCTCTCGCGCCGCCATCAGCGTATCGAGCACGGCCGGGCCTCCGGAAATCTTCGCCAGCACCGTGCTGATGCCTGCGTTCTTGGCGTCCCGGGGAATGACCTGAATGCCAGAGCGTAGATCCTCCGGCGCAATCGTAAACTGCGGCAGCGCCGCAACCCGGAATACGCTGGCGCCATCGTTGGTGGACACTACGCCGCCGGCACACGCCAGCAGGTCACGCACCTCCGGCGTATTGGTCACGTCCATGTTCTCGATAAAGAATGGAATGCCGTTGGCCGCGAGTTCTTCGGCGACCTGCTCCCGATGCAAGTGCTGGCGATAGATGACCGCAAAATCCCGCCACTGGCAGCGCAATTCTTTTTTCTTCTCCTGAATCACCGCTACCACGTCGGCACACTCAACCTCCTTGTCGGTAAAAGCCAGGTCCACCACGGGGCTTCGCATGCCCTGCCCATTTGCCTGGGCTTCCTCTTCCCGTGCGGAAACCAGAGGAGCGCGCTTATAGGTAAACTCGGCGTCCCTGGGAGAGAGAAACGACTCCGGGTTCTTGGAGATGGCGGCGAACGCCACCTGCAGAATCGGAGTTGTGGATCGCCGGTTCTTGTCGAGAACCACCAGCTTCGCCCCAGGAAAATGCCTCTGAAACAATCCAAAAGCCGCGCTCGAAGCGCCGCGAAAACGGTAGATCGCCTGATCTGGATCGCCTACGGCGAAGACGTTGCGATCGTCGCCCGCCAGTTTCTGCAGGATCTTGACCTGGGCGAAATTGGCATCTTGAAACTCGTCGACCAGAATGAACCGTGCTCGGGATCTCTCCTTTGCCAGCAACTGCTCGTCGCTCTGGAACAGGTCCCAGGCGCGTGTGATCATATGGCCGAAGGTGCCGAAGTTGGCTTCTCGCAACATGCGTTCCACGACGGAGAACACGCTGGCCACCTCCTGGCATCGGCCGAGGATGTCGCCCGGGGTCAATTCGTGTACGTGTTTGGATCCGGTTACCCGCGGCGCAGGAAATTCTCCGCATCCGACTCGCCGGATGTATTCGGCATACTGCTCGGGACCGATTAATTCGTCCTGACAACGACGCATGAAATCGAGCATGTCGTGCAGAAACTGGCCGACGTTGGCCGCCCTGACAAAATAATTGAGGTTCAGTTCGCGAATTCGGCGGCGCAGGTAAATCCACAGGTCGATATCATCGAGCACCCCAAACCCCTTGCCGGATCGTTGCAGCAGGAGATTGCAGTAGGCATGGAAGGTACAGACCCGCATCCCGGAGAGGTTGGTTCCCCGAAGTTCGCCCGCCACCCGCTTTTGCATCTCATCGGCGGCGTTGTCCGTGTAGGTGAGCGCCAGAAGTTCATCCGCACGGGCGTGCCCCTCGCGGATCAGCCGCGCAATGCGCTGGATGAGTACGGTGGTCTTCCCCGTTCCCGCACCCGCCACCACCAGCATGGGACCTTGGATATGCTCAATCGCCTGACGCTGACGTTCATCCGGTTCGATGCGGGAGGAACGAAAAGAGGACCTCGCAACTGCCATGGGGCGAGAATATCAGAAAGAGGATGCGGGGCCCGGCCGGTTTCGAGGCCAAGGCGGCTTACACCTAAATGCATAAATGTAAGAATGTACGGTGCTCCGACCCCTCGACGTTCCGTAACGAGTCCAGTCGGCGGCCACCCCGATCCGGCGTCGGTTCATCGGCCCCGTCCGGGTACCATATTAGGCAAAAGCAAATCCCGCCGTTCGCAAAGAAATCCTTGACGTTAGGACCAATTCCGGCTAAGGTGTGAAGTTCCGCGGGCATACTGATAGCCGTTGGCCGTCCCGAGTAGTCTCCGTTACAACTGGGCCGATTCCGAGAAAAATAGCAACTCTGGCATCGCGCGGAGCATCTATCTGATTAGAGCTATCCAGACCTAAACCATCTGAATTGAGAAACTTAGGAGCTTCTGGTGCGGGTTTCATGCCGCCCGGAGCGGTTGGCTGGCTGAGTCCTAACAGTGAGGGGAGAAAGGAACGATGCGTTCTGATCGCGTTTTTGAAGCTTTACATACTCTGAGAAACCGGTATATGCTTTGTCAGCTTGCGTCCAAGGCTACCCGGAAGTTTCACAAGCCCAATACCAGAATCCAAGAAACAATGAATGAGGTACTGGACCGGATCGCAAGTTCGGAGCGGCAGCTTGTGCTGACCGAGCCAGAAAATTTTGCCGAGGCGCAACGGCGGGCTGCCTGAATCAGCCCAGCCGCTTGCCCCCGCGCAGTTTCAGACTTCCCTAGCGTTCGCGTACCTCCCTTTACAGAAATCCCGTAGGTGAACCAATGACCATTGCTGAACTCAAAGAAAAGAATATTACCGAGTTGACCAAGATCGCCCGATCTTTGGATCTGCCCGGGGCCAGCGGCCTGCGCAAGCAGGATCTGATCTTCAAGATCCTTCAGGCACAGAGCGAAAAAGAGGGCCACATCTTCGCCGAGGGCGTGCTCGAAATCCTGCCCGACGGCTATGGCTTTCTGCGCTCGCCGGATTACAACTACCTTCCCGGTCCGGACGACATTTACGTTTCGCCGTCGCAGATTCGCAAGTTTGACCTGAAAACCGGCGACACCATCAGCGGCCAGGTGCGGCCCCCGCACGAGGGCGAGAAGTACTTCGCGCTGGTAAAGATTGAAGCCGTCAACTTCGAATCGCCGGAAGAAGCGCGCAACAAGATCCTGTTCGATAATCTGACGCCCCTCTATCCACAGGAACGCTTAAAGCTGGAAACGGCGCGGGAGAATGTCAGCGCCCGGGTTATGGATCTGCTCACGCCGCTCGGCAAAGGCCAGCGCGGTCTGATCGTGTCTCCGCCCCGCGCCGGCAAGACCATGCTGCTGCAGAATGTTGCGAATTCGATTACCACGAACCATCCCGAGGTCGTATTGATGGTGCTGCTGATCGACGAGCGCCCGGAAGAAGTCACCGACATGCAGCGTTCGGTGAAAGGCGAGGTTATTTCCTCGACCTTCGACGAGCCCGCCGCCCGCCACGTGCAAGTCGCCGAAATGGTGATCGAAAAGGCCAAGCGCCTGGTCGAGCATAAGCGCGACGTGGTAATCCTGCTCGATTCGATTACCCGTCTGGCACGCGCCTATAACACTATCGTCCCGCCCAGCGGCAAAGTGCTCTCCGGCGGCGTCGATTCCAACGCCTTGCAGCGTCCCAAGCGGTTCTTCGGATCGGCCCGCAACATCGAAGAGGGCGGCTCACTGACGATTATTGCTACCGCTCTGATCGACACCGGCTCCCGCATGGATGACGTGATCTTTGAAGAATTCAAGGGCACGGGCAATAGCGAAATCATCCTGGAGCGCAAGCTGGTCGACAAGCGTGTCTTCCCGGCCATCGACATTCAACGCTCCGGCACGCGTAAAGAAGAGTTGCTGATTCCCAGGGAAGACCTGCAGCGCATCTGGGTGCTGCGCAAGGTGCTGAACCCGCTGTCGCCGGTGGAAGCCATGGAACTGTTGATCGACAAGCTGTCGAAGACCAAAGCGAACGGCGAGTTCCTGTCGAATATGAGTTCGTTGTAATCCGGTCTGGCGATCGGAGGTGAGAAGAGGCGAGAGGAACAGCTCTCGCCTCTTTCATTGCGCGGCAACGAAATTACGTTTGAAAATTACTCATACCGCAATGCCTCGATGGGATCGAGGCGCGCGGCCTTCCTTGCTGGATAGAAGCCGAAAAAGATTCCCACTGCCATGGAGAAAATAACCGCGGCGCCAATCGCAACGGGCGATACCAGCACTGGCCAACCCAGTGTCTGCGTGATCAGGTAAGAGGCGGTCATACCAAAGAGAATCCCGATGGCTCCGCCGAGCAGGCTAAGCACAATGGCTTCGATCAGGAACTGCTGCTGCACGTCGTCCTCGGTGGCACCGATGGCCATGCGGATGCCGATTTCGCGGGTTCGCTCGGTGACCGAAACCAGCATGATATTCATGATGCCGATGCCGCCGACGAGCAGCGAAATGCTGGCGATAGAGGCCAGCAACACGGTGAAGAGTTGCGCCTGCTGGTCGGCGAGATCGGCCATATCGGCCAGATTGCGCACCATGAAGTCGTCATCCTGGCCGGCACGAATGCGATGGCGGTCCCGCAACAAGGAGGTAATCTGCTGCTGCGCGGTGTAACTGGCATCCCTGGAAACCGCCGACACCATGATCCAGCGCAGCCAATCCTGCCCGGTGATTTTCTTTTGCAGCGTGGTAATCGGAATCACGATGGTGTCGTCCTGATCCTGACCCATGGCGGCCGAGGTTCCCTTGGCGGTAAGCACCCCTACCACGCGAAAGGGGAGATTGTTGATGCGGATGGTTTGCCCCACGGGATCGGTGGCACCAAACAGGTTCTTGCGGACGGTCTCGCCGATCACGGCGACGTCGGAAGCAGTGTTCACGTCATCCTGGGTAAATGATCCGCCCTCGGCCATGGGCCAGCTGCGAATGTCAAAGTATTGAGGTTCGCTGCCATTCACCTGGGTCGCCCAATTATCGTTGCCGAAGACGACCTGGGCCGAGGTCTGGCTGCCGGGCGCGGCCGCTTCAACCGCGGGGCACTCGCGCAGGATGGCGCGCATATCGTCATAGATCAGCGTCTTGGTAGCGCCCCAACCCATGTGCATACCACCGCGGGTTACGGTGCCGGCGCCAACAAAGAGCATGTTGGATCCCATGGCGGCGATTTGCTGCTGCGCCTGCTCTTGCGCCCCTTGGCCCACGCTGACCATGGCGATCACCGCCCCTACGCCGATGATGATACCGAGCATGGTCAGACTCGAGCGCAGCTTATTGCGCGCTAGAGCCCGCATGGCGATGCGGATGATCTGGATTACATCCATAGATTTCCTAATCCTCCAGAGTCGGCAGGTTCTTCAGCACGTCGGCGGCGTTTGGGCGATTTTCAACCGGATCGTCCCGCCGTATCTTGCCGTCGCGGAAATGAATGCTGCGCTTGGCGAACTGGGCGACGTCGGATTCATGGGTAACCAGCACGACCGTCAGGCCCTTGTCGTTGAGTTGCTGGAAGACTTCCATGATCTCGACTGACGTACGGCTGTCCAGATTGCCGGTAGGCTCGTCGGCAAGCAGGATCGAGGGGCGGTTCACCAATCCCCGGGCGATGGCCACCCGCTGCTGCTGACCTCCCGAAAGCTGCGAGGGATAGTGCAGGGTGCGATCTCCCAGGCCGACCAGGTCAAGCGCTTTTCGCGCGCGATCCTCGCCTTCCACCCGGCTAATCTGCGCATACAGGGTGGGCAGTTCGACATTTTCCAGCGCCGTCGTACGCGACAGCAGATTGAATCCTTGAAAAACAAAGCCGATCTTGCGGTTGCGAATAGCAGCCAGTTCCTTCTTGGTGAGCTGCGAGACTTCCACTCCTTCGAGCAAATACCGGCCGCGACTAGGCTTGTCGAGGCAGCCAAGAATATTCATGAAGGTCGACTTTCCGCTGCCGCTCGCTCCCATGATGGCGACGAACTCTCCCTGATTGATTTCTACGCTGACTCCACGCAGGGCATGCACGCGGGTTTCGCCGAGGTCGTAGTATTTGTGGATGTCTTCGACGCGGATCACCGAGGGGATTTGGCTGCCCTGGGTCTTGGCGGTTTCGGGTTGGGAGGTCGTAGCCAAGTGATCTCTGTTCAGATGCGTCTCTGAAAAATTTGCGGTGCGGGGCAAGTTGCCCCCGTGACCGCCGGCTCGCCTGCCCTGAGCGGAGGCGAGGGGACGGTACAACTTCTTAGCGTCGGGGTGGCGTCCCTCCCATTCCGGGGGGATGAACGCTGGCGGCTTTCGTCATGGACCCGGTTATCAACTCGTCGCCTTCCTGAAGCTGGCCATTCAGAACCTGCGCAACTTCGGTTACGGTGTGATCCGTGATGCCGGTGCGAACCCGCACCGGTTCCAGGGTTTTGTCAGGGCGCAGCTTCCAGACTACGGCGACGTCCACGCGCGGGGTATGAGACTCGCCACCGCCTCCCTTCTCTCCTTCGGCGTGGGCCCGGTACTGCTTGTTGGCAGCGCCACTGGCATTTGACGACTGCGCGCTGGCGGCCTGATCGCCAGACCTGAGGCCATACTTCTCATACAGGGCGCGAATCTGGTCGGCGGGCATGTCCGGCTTGTAGCGGAGCGCCCCGTTTGGCACCCGGAGCACGCTCTTGGCGTTGGCCACGGGAATGGTAATGTAGGCCGTCATGCCCGGAAATAGCTTCAATTCCGGATTATTAAAATCGATGATGGTGTTGTAGGTCACGACATTCTGCACCGTGGTGGCGTTCATGCGGATCTGCGAAACCAGGCCGGTAAAGGTGTCCTTCGGGTAGGCATCGACTTTGAAGGTGACGTTCTGGCCAGTGCGAATCATTCCTACATCGGACTCGTCGGTGCTGGCGTAAACCTGCATTTTCGTCAGGTCCTGAGCAATGGTGAACAGGGTTGGCGCCTGCAGCGAGGCTGCCACCGTCTGGCCTACGTCGACATTGCGCGCAATCACAGTACCGTCGATGGGCGCGTGAATGGTGGTGTAATTGAGATTGGTCTGGGCGACAGAGACCGCAGCCCGCTTTTGTTGCGCCTGAGCGGCCGCCTGGGTCACTTGAGCCTCGGCGGCCGAGACGCCTGCATCCGCGGTATCAGCGTTGGCCTTGGCCAGATCGAGTTGCTGCTGGCTCATCACCCCCTCTTGGGCGAGGCCGGAAGTCCGCTCGTAATCGGCCTTGGTTTGCACAGCGGTGGCTTGTGCCTTCACCAGATTTGCTTTCGCGGCAACATAGTTCGCCTGGGCATTCGCGTAGTCGGCGTTCGCCTGCAGCAGTGTTCCTTCGAAGAGCGCAGGATCAATCTGTGCAACCACCTGGCCGCTTTTCACCCGGGAATTGAAATCAGCAAAGAGTTTGGAGATGGTTCCGGAAACCTGTGAGCCAACCTGCACGGTGGTGACGGCATTGATGGTGCCGGTGGCTTCCACCACGTCGCGGATGTCGCCCCGATCCACTTTCGCCGTGAAATATTGCGGCTTGTCGGTGCCTTTGAACTGAAAGGCCGCGAACAAAGCAATGGCGAGCAGGATGCCCGCAGTAATCAGCCAATGGCGCTTGAACAAACTCACAGGTCGCTCCTGTGTCTAAGATACGCCTTGGCGTAGGCAACAATACCCGTCTCGACCACGGCCATGACTTGCATATAAATAAACCACCCAGACTCAGGCCTTCCGGCTAGAATCGTGTACTCCGTTCAGATGCGAAGTGAATCGCACGGCCCCCTGTTTACTTGGACGTTATAGTAACGGGCACGGATGCGCGGAAGCGCCCGCTTTACAAAACTTTACCTCGTTTTTCCCGGATTCGACCGCCCGCAGAAACGTCGTCGAACCACTGGAGAAGCAACGATGGACTGGCAAGCCTTCTGGCTCACAATTCGACTGGCGGTGTTGGTGGCGCTGACTCTGGTGCTGCTTGGATTGCCCATCGCGTATTGGATTACCTATTCGCGCTGGCGTTGGAAGTTTCTGGCGGAAGCGGTCGTGGCCTTGCCGATCGTGCTGCCACCAACCGTGCTCGGCTTCTATGTGCTGTTGTTGCTGGGACCGCACAGCCCTGTAGGCCGTGGCTGGCAGGCGTTCACCGGACACACCCTGGCTTTCACTTTTGAAGGCTTAATGATCGGATCGATGCTTTACAGCCTGCCCTTTGCGGTGCAACCGTTTGCGGCGTCGTTTGCGGCGGTCGACGGCAAGCTGATCGCGGCCTCGGCAACACTGGGTGCCTCGCGCTTCGCCACCTTCGTTCGGGTGATTCTGCCTCTGTCGGTGCCGGGGCTGGTTACCGGCGTGGCGTTGAGTTTCGCGCACACCATGGGCGAGTTCGGCGTGGTGCTCATGGTAGGCGGCAACATTCCCGGAGTGACACGCACGATTTCCATCGATATTTATGACCGGGTGCAGGCTCTGGACTATGCTTCGGCGAATCAGACTGCCCTGGTCCTGCTATTGCTTTCCTTTGTGGTGCTGTCGTTGGTGTATGCGCTGAACCGGCGGGTGTGGGCGGTGTGGCCGTGGAAGTAGCCGCGCTTACGGTTGAAATTCACAAGCGATTGGCTGGCGAAAGCCGGGAGTTCATCCTGGATGCCGCCTTCACCGCGCCAGCCGGAATTACCATCCTGTTCGGCTCCTCGGGCGCGGGGAAGACAACTCTGCTCGATTGTATCGCCGGCCTGATCTCGCCGGATTCCGGCCGCATTGCCATCGGAGAGCGTGCGTTTTTCGCCGGAGACAAGAATCTTCCCGCGCACAGGCGCTCGGTCGGATATGTGTTTCAGGAACTGGCGCTGTTCCCTCATCTGAGCGCGATCAAGAACATCGAGTACGGGCTGTGGGGCATGGATAAGGTACAACGCACGCGACGCGCGAATGCGATCGTCGAAGCTCTCCGGATATCTCATTTGCGCCGCGATCCGCCCGGCAAGATTTCCGGTGGGGAACGCCAGCGGGTAGCTCTGGCGCGGGCGCTGGTCACCGATCCGTGTGTTCTCCTACTGGATGAACCGCTGGCGGCGCTGGACGCACCCACTAAGTCTAAAATTATCGCCGATCTGCGCGCCTGGAATTCAGCCCACAAGATTCCAATTCTCTACGTCACCCATAGCCGGGAGGAAGTCTTCGCGCTGGGAGAGCGCGTGCTGGCTCTGGAAAACGGAAAGATTGTCGCGCAAGGGACGCCGCATGAAGTCATGGAAGCGCCCCGTCAGGAAACCGTCGCGCAATTGGCCGGAGTTGAAAATATCTTCGCCGTCGCAGTGACCGCATTGCATGAAGACCGCGGCACCATGACTTGCCAGGTCGCCGGCCGAGTGACGCTGGAAACGCCGCTGGTCCGGGCTCAGGTGGGTGCGCCGTTGCGCGTCGGCATTCGTGCGGGGGACATCCTGCTGGCCACAACGCCGCCGACCGGCCTGAGTGCGCGCAACGTAATCCAGGGAAAGATCCTCGGGCTTGAGCAACGCGACCTAATCATCACGGCAACAGTCGATTGCGGGATAGAACTTAAGGTTCACTTGACCTTGGCGGCGCGTGATTCCTTGCAATTGATGCCCGGCATGCTGGTGTGGCTGATCGTGAAAACTCACTCCTGTCATCTCATGGCGGCGCAGGACTAGGGAAGTCCGATCGGGTCCGGATGAGTGCGGGGGAACGCTGCCGCATCTCGTACCTGGCCTAACTCAATGACGGCGATCCATTGTCCATCGCGGGTGTCGCTGTAGACGATTTCTCCACCTAACATACGGGCCGCGGCGGCGGGTGGCAGGTCGCGGTGATAGCCGAAATAGCGCGTGCGAATCTGGTCCCATGCCTTCCAATTTGTAACCAGAGGGTGAGGCGGCTCGTACTTGGTGGAAAACACTAGAGCGACATCCAGACTGTTGCGCAGGTCCGCGGCGGACATCATCTGATCGAGCGAGAAATCGTCAATCCGTACCGCCCGCATGGGTCGACTCACGTAGCCGAGATAAGGCCGCGTAAGCTCGTCGCTGGCCGGCCACGCAGTCAGCACGTGCGCCATGGGATAGCGTGATTCCAGGAATTGCTCAGCGTTCTGGTGCATGATGATGTAGTCGCGGTATGAGAGATTATCTTCCAGGGCAAATCCATAAGGCGGGTTCACCGTCAATCCGGCAATAAACGCCATCACCACCAGGGCAATCACCCAGCGCCATAGGCGGACGCGGCGGCGCAGCGTGGAAACGCAAACGATGATCACCAGGGGCAAGGCCGGCAGCATGTAGCGCGCCAACTCGGCGCCTCCGATGATTGCCATCGCCATTGAGTACGTCCCGATGATGGTGAGAAAGACCAGTTGGATCGCGGGTTCGATGCGTTGGCGTTCTCCGCCGGCATCACGCAACGGCGGCAGCCACAATACGGTGAGCGTCGCCAGTGTCAATAGGTAGAGATCGAGATACCCCGTGATTTGCCACAGACGCATACCCAGAGCGAGCAGCATGCGTAGTGGACTGAGCGTAGCCTCAACGTTGTAGCGAAAGAACTCCGGATTGCCGAAGACATACCCCGTGCGCAACCAGTGGTAGGCGTACCAGGCAATCAGCGGAAGCACGGGGATGAGCACCGCAGTCCGTGATCGGCTGGGAGCAGAATGAGGCGGGAGGTCTTTGCTTTCTCTGATCCGTAAGCTGCCCACCCGGTCCCACGCGAACAATGCCAGTGGGGTCAGAATCGCGGTCTCTTTCGATAGCGCCGCGAGCGAGAACCAGGCGACCGTGGCTGCGCGCCGCCCATCGATGAATGCCAGCAATCCCCAAATGGTGAATCCGGCGGCGGCGAGGTCCACCTGGGCGAGAGAACTCTGGGTGAAGAATACGGGATAAATTGCGGTGCAAACGGTTGAGGCAATCGCCACTTCCCGGTTGGCAACGCGTTCCGCAAGTCGAAACACACCGAGCAGGGCAAAGGCCGCGATCGCCAGCATCGCAGTGCGGGTCACGGTGGTCGAATATCCTGCCACCTTCCACCCACCCGCGAGATAAGCCATCACCAGCGGAGGATGCGCATTCGAGGGCGTGGAGTGAGGTATGAGGCCGCCGCTCAGAAACAGATCACGCGCCGCGGGAACATAGTAGCCAGCCTCGTCCCAGAAATAAGGCAAGTTCAGCAGTGGCGCGTGCAACAACAGGATGGCGGCGAAAATCAGCGCATAGACCAGCGCGGGGTGAGGCCGAAGCGAATCGTGGCGCTCTGCATTCAATGCGTCGTTAGTGTACCGGACCGGCAGACATGAGGCGCGGATCCAGCTTGATTTCCCCAAAGGTATTTTCGTAGCCCGAAACGTTTTGCTGCAACACGGTCATCAGCGCTTTGGCTTGCTGCGGGCTCAGGTAAACGCCCTGGAAGTTGCGCACTTCCACCTGGGTCTCACTGGGCTGTTGCAGGGTGCCGAACACCAGGAAGAAATCCCACACATTGACCCGGATCTGCACGCTGTTGGCGTAGTTCTCGCGATAGTCGGGTGTATGAATCAGTTTGATGTCAGGTTGAGCCGGATTTGTCATAGGGCTGCCAGTTTAGCGGCTTGGCGAAGAGAAGGAAAGCCGTCCGCGTTCGATCCAGCGCGCCGCGATTCTTCTACGTCGAGTTCTTACTTGCGCGCTTGCTCCTTGGCAGGCGGTCCCGAGTTTGGCGGCATCTCTCCGGTGAGGGATTCGAGGAAGGCCTGCAGGTCGGTCCGTTCCTGGCCGGTGAGGAAGTCGAGAACGTGAATTTCTTTGTCGAGGTTGGGATTGGAGTTCCCTGCCCCGATATAGAGGTCTATGACTTCCTTTAAGTTCTTGAGGCTGCCATCGTGCATGTAAGGAGCGGTCAGAGCGACGTTGCGCAGCGATGGTGTTTTGAATAATCCGCGATCGGATTCTTTCTGGGTTACGGCAAACAATCCGGGATCCTTGATTTCTCCAAGATCAACGCCAATCCCGATGTTGTGGAATTTGTTGTCGGTAAACAGGGCGTCCTTCTCGCCCACCAGATGGCAGGCCGCGCAGTTGCCCTTGTTCTTCGCGGTAAAGACCAAGAAACCGCGCTTCACGGACGCGCTCACTGCCTTCTCGTCGTGCCCATAGCGCCAGCGGTCGAAGGGCGAATTGGCGCTGATCACGGTTCGCTCAAAGGAAGCGATACTCTTCTCGACCATCTCATAGGTAATCGCCCCGGGGCCAAAGGCCTTGGCGAATTGCTCACGATAATTGGGATCGGCATTCAATTTCTTCTCGACGTTGGCGAGGGTGTTGGCCATCTCCACCGGATTCTGCACCGGTCCTTCGGCCTGCTTCTCCAGGCTGGGGGCGCGGCCGTCCCAGAATTGGACGTGGAAGTATGCCGAGTTGAAAACCGTCGGAGAGTTGCGGGTGCCGGTCTTCTTTTGCACACCCTGGGAAACCGGCTTGGGATCGGCGAATCCCGCGTTCGGATCATGGCAGGTCGCGCATGAAACTGTGCCGTCGACCGACAAGGCGGTGTCGTAGTACAACTGGCGGCCCAAGGCGATGGTCTCCGCCGTGGGAGGATTATCGGCCGGAATGGGAACCGGGGGCAGGCCCAGCGGCGGCTTGATCGTCACCGGCGTGCCAACCGGCATGGCATGCGTGGGGCCTTGCGCTTCGACGGCGCTCGGTTCATTACGAATGCTGAATATGAGCAGCGCTCCGATGACGACAATGGCAAGAAACAGGACCGAGAGCATTCTGCGGGAACTCATGTCGTTCCTCCTCTTCGATGTCGCGCCTACAGTGTATTCCTCTGCATTCTCAATCTTCCGCTGAATCATCAGCCGTGACCCTCGTCACAAAGGGCTGTGTGCCGCCATTCCGATTCGAGCGTTGCATGGGTGGGCGCAATCGTGTTCTCATGGCGCGTCTCATGGTTTCTTCCGACACTTCGGACGCTGGTCCGCTCACGCCCTCGGACCGGTGGCATGCCGTCACTGCGAGTTTTCTGGGGTGGACGCTTGACGCCTTTGATTTTTTCGTTCTCGTCTTCCTGATGGACACGCTGGCGGCACAGTTTCACGTCAGCAAGGCCGCTATCGTCGCGACCATCACCGCAACCCTGGCGATGCGGCCGCTGGGAGCGGTGGTCTTCGGTCTACTGGCCGACCGCTACGGACGCCGCAAGCCGCTCATGGCCAACGTGGTCTTTTTCTCAATCGTTGAACTGTTGTGCGGCTTCGCGCCAAATTACGCAGTCTTCTTCTTCCTGCGGACGATTTATGGCATCGGCATGGGCGGCGAGTGGGGGGTCGGAGCTTCGCTGGCTATGGAGAGCGCGCCTGCCAAGTATCGCGGAGTGTTGTCCGGAATCGTACAGAGCGGCTATCCGATTGGCTATCTTCTGGCCGCGGTAGCCGCGCGATTCATTCTGCCGGCCTGGGGCTGGCGGGCCATGTTCTGGGCCGGAGGCGTTCCGGCGCTGCTCGCGTTTTACATTCGTTCCAAGGTGCGTGAATCCGAGGCATGGAAGCAGCACCGCGCGCCGACGTT
>Ga0335080_10000549_pt1 | contig 34684 bp, 45 predicted proteins | sample Lox_Sample_34_FD_206720 | JGI IMG/M metagenome (GOLD analysis project Ga0335080, IMG submission 206720) | Soil microbial communities from Loxahatchee National Wildlife Refuge, Florida, United States - Lox_Sample_3.4 | ecosystem: Environmental > Terrestrial > Soil > Wetlands | place: USA... | reverse complement strand
TTCGGTGCGTATCCGACAGATTTCAAAGGAAGTGCTGCAGGTGCAGCAGGGGTCCTTGTATCCGGCGCTGCACCGATTGGAAAAGCGGGGATGGCTGGAGTCGGATTGGGGTGAGTCGGAGAAGGGGCGGCAGGCAAAGTTTTACAAGTTGTCGGCGGAGGGGCGCCGGCAGTTGGAGTCGGAGCAACTGAATTGGAATCGGCTCGCGGAAGCGGTGGCGAGCATTATGCGGATGGAGCCGGCCCGATGAGGATTGCGGACTGGCAGGTCACTTGAGTGAAGGTGCTGAGTGTTGTTTTTAACGCAGAGGGCGCAGAGATCCGGAGCGCAGAAGACATCGAGAGTTTGGCGGGGCGGAACGCGATAGGAGCGGAACATGGCCTGGTGGAAAGTGTGGTTTGCGAAGAAGCCGACGGAGCCGCAGATGAGCGCGGAGTTGCGGTTTCACGTGGATGAGTTGACGGACGAAAACATCGCGCAGGGCATGAGTCCGGAAGAAGCGCGGCGGCGGGCGATGCTGGAGTTTGGCGGACGCGAGCAGCTGAAAGAAGAATTGCGCGATGTGTACCGCATTCGAATGCTGGATGCCGTGCGGGCAAATCTCAGGTCAGCGTTTCGCTTTATTCGCAAGTCTCCGACATTTTCCGCTACTGTCATTCTGACGCTGGCATTGGCGATTGGTGCAAACAGCGCAGTGTTTTCCGCGATTGACGCGATTCTGCTGAAACCGTTGCCGTTTCCTGACGCCGAGCAACTCGTGATCGTGGAGCAGCACAAGTCGACTGGCCCGGCGATGTTGACGCGCGTGGCGCCTGTGCGGCTGGAGGATTGGAATCGACTCAGCTCGACGTTTCAAGGAATGACCGGCTATTACACCGAAGATGTTTCTGAATCCACGGGCGCGTTGCCGGAGAAAGTGACCAGGGCGTGGGCATCGCCTCGCTTTTTTGACGTGTGGGGCGTGGCTCCGGCGGTCGGGCGCGAGTTCACACCGGAGGAAGAGACGCTCCATGGGCCGCATGCGGTGCTGATCAGCGACCGGTTCTGGCGGCGCCGCTTCAACGCGGATCCCGGCGTCGTCGGAAAGAATCTGCGACTGGACGGAAATCTTTATCCGATCGTTGGAGTGATGCCCGCGTCATTTTTATTTCCGGATCGCGAAACGGATTTGTGGTGCCCGATTCCCGCTGGTCTTTCGTACGGCCAAGCGCGGGAAAACAACTGGTTCGTAGTGATCGGGCGGCTGAAACTGGGAGTGACCATTTCTCAAGGACACGCCGATCTGGCGACGATTCAGGCGCAGTTGGGAAGGCAATTTCCAAAGAGCGATGGCGATTTATCCGTGTCCCTCGAACCGCTGAAAGACTCAACGGTGGGCGAGTCGCGGCGTTCGCTGTGGTTGTTGTTCGGGTCGGTTTCGCTGCTGCTGCTGATTGCGTGCACGAATATCGTGGCACTGCTGCTATCGCGTGCCACGCAACGACAGCATGAAATCGCGGTGCGGTTTTCGCTGGGAGCGTCGCGCGGCGCCCTAGTTGCGCAACTGCTGACAGAGACGTTTGTGTTGGCGTTGATTGGATCGGGGCTTGGTCTGTTTCTGGCTGCGGCGGCTTCCGATATTTTCCGGTCGCTGGCGGCTCAACTGCCGCGGGTCGAAGAGATTCATCTAGATGCGCGGATTGTCCTGTATTCGTTGGCGTGTTCGGTGGTGGTGACGCTGCTTTGCGGCTTGGTGCCGGCGATTCGGGGAACACGGCGTAGCCTGTCGGGATCGCTGGCGCAGACCAGCCGATCGCAGGTCTCTGGAAGGAATCCGTTGCAATGGTCGCTGGTCGGGATTCAGGTAGCGTTGGCCGTCACGCTATTGGCTGGCGCGGGCCTGTTGTTGCGGAGTTTTCAGGAACTGGGGCGCGTGTCGCGGGGCTTTGATTCGAGCCACGTTTTGACGTTCCAGCTCAGCATCAACTATGGAGAGACCGGGGACTTCAAGAAATTGCGGCAGTTTACGGACAGACTCCTGGATACACTGCGCGCCACGCCGGGACTGGAATCGATTGCCATTTCGGTGGGCGTGCCGGGCGAGCCTTTCAAATATGAGACGGAGATCAAGATGGCAGAGGAGCGCGCCGCGAGCGAACCTAAACTCATGGCGACGAATCGTTTTGTTTCGGCCAGCTATTTCAAAACGATGGGCATCCCGCTGCTGGCCGGGGAGACCTGCAACGACAATCAGAACCCGGCGGCGGTGCTGGTGAATCGCGCGTTCGCGGACGCTTATTTTGGCGGGACCAGCGTTCTTGGGCACCACGTAGAACCCACAGGCTTGGGCTACACCGGCTTGTTCGAAGTTCGCGGGATCACTGGAAATGCGCGGGAAAGCGGGCTGGATCACGCCCCGACGCCGACGGTGTACTGGTGCGCGCCGATCGCGGAGCCGGGCACGTACTTTCTCGTGCAGACGCACAACGCGCCGATGACCATGGCGGAAACGATTCGTCAGCGGTTGCGGGATATCGAGCCGTTGCGCTCGGCGTACGATTTTATGCCGCTGGAGGCGCGCTATTCGGATGCGCTGGCGGAGAATCGGATGCGAACGATTTTGCTGACGTTTTTTGCGGCGACGGCGCTGTCGCTGGCGTGCATCGGGTTGTATGGAACACTGAGTTACAACGTGAATGTGCGGCAGCGGGAGGTGGGGCTGCGGCTCGCATTGGGCGCGTTGCGCGGGCAGATCGTGAAGCAGTTCTTGTGGCAAGGCTTGGCGGTGTGTTTGCTGGGATGTGTGGCGGGATTTGCGCTGGCGCTGGCGTTTTCGCGGGTGCTGGTGGGCTTGTTGTATGGCGTGTCGCCGACCGATGCGCCGACGCTGGCAGGCGTGATTTTGCTGGTGATTGCCGTAACGGCGCTAGCGTCGCTGTTGCCGTCGGTGCGGGCCTCGCGCGTAGAGCCGATGCAAGTGCTGCGAGAAGAGTGAAACACTCGCGTTGCGAGTCCGTCCTGAAAATGGGCCTGACATATGCGGCTGCCGGTGCGAATATTATTCGGCATTGTAGCTATTGGATTCGTCGCTTTGGTTGTAAGAGGGCTTACGCGCGTAACCGTCTGTCCGCCAAGCATCGACTCATCCGCGATTGCCATAGGCGTGGTGAAGCGCGGCCTCCTACCGCACGATCTCTTCGGTGCGGCGATTCCTTCTGATTTACAAAACGGGCTGTACGTTCAGCGGCCGATCCGTGCGCGAGCCCACAGCTCTAAGGGCTTGTTCAAAATCTCGCCAGATGGCGAAGAATTTGTGTATGTGGATGTGAAATTCGGCTGGGCCTCTGTCGACAGGATCCAGATAGCCAGCGGATTGCTCGAAGGTGACAGAATCATCGTTTCCGATATGTCTGCCTGGGAGCAGTACGACCGCGTACGGCTGAAGTGAATGCCAGGCGCAAAGCAGATCTCTCCGCTTCGTGCTGCGGAAGACCGCAGCACGAAGATCGAGATGACGTGCGAAGAAAAAGCGCTGAGGAGTTAGCTGGCGGATTTGGCGTTGGCGGCAGCGTGTTTTTGGGCCCATTTTTGGGCGTCGGCGGATTTGGCCCACTCGCCGGCGACCTGGCGGGTGGCGACGTTGAGGCGATTCCAGACATTGGTTAGGGCGATGGAGAGAAGCAGGGATGCGAGCTGCTGCTCGTCGTAGTGTTTGCGGGCTTCGTTCCAGATTTCGTCGGGAACGGGATCGGAGCGATCGCTGAGGCGAGTGACCGCTTCGGTGAGGGCGAGCGCGGCACGTTCCGCGTCCGTGAAAACGGGCGTATCCCGCCAGGCGGAAACGGCGAAGAGCCGTTCCATGGTTTCTTCGGGTTTTTTGAAGCGTAGCGCCAGATCCACGCAGACGCTGCAACCATTAATCTGGCTGGCGCGCAGGTGGGCGAGCGCAAGCGTTTGCGGCGGCACTCCTCCCTTTTCGGCTATTTGGCCGAGCGATTGAAGCGCCTGGACGGCTTCGAGATTTACGACTTTCATTCGAGCTTGCATGTTCGGTCTCCTTTGTCACATCGGGTGGGTTTGCTTCGTCACTACCCTGACGAAGCGCGGCAAGGGAATGTGACCGGCCCGACGCGAAGATCGGAGAGCTGGTAGCTAAACAATTTGCGGAAGATGCTTTCTTCAGAGGCTAAAGCCTGTTGATTGCACGTCTTTACGTGGGGGCTAAAGCCCCCACCTCCTAAAGAAAGAGTTCTTCCGGAAACCGCAAAGCCGACACTGCGCAAGACAAAGGAGAAGGTCATGAAAGTTAAATCGATCACGTACTGGACGAGTACGGGCATTCTGACGCTGGGGTTGTTCACGGGCGGATTGTCGCAGCTGACGCATCAGCAAGATACGGCTGCGGCGATACAACACTTGGGCTATCCACTTTATTTCATGACGATTATCGGGACGTGGAAGGTGCTGGCGGTCGGAGCGCTGTTGGCGCCCGGGTTTACGCGGCTGAAGGAATGGGCGTACGCGGGAGTATTTTTCAATATGACCGGTGCGATGATTTCGCATCTGGCGTGTGGAGACCCGGCGTGGCGCGTGATTGTCGCGCTAAGCTTCGCGGCGCTGGCGGTCATTTCGTGGGGAACGCGGCCGGCGAGCCGGACTTTGGGCACGCTGTTCTCGGCCACGACTGTCAGCCTGAACGGACTGCCGATGGTCACGTCCAGTCCGCGGCATTCGTCATAGTGACGATGAAGTTGTAAAGAACCATGCCTTAAGATCGTGCCAGTGAGAGAGCCGCAGTTCCTCAGCGGCTAAAGCCGCGTGAGAAACGAATAAGTGATGGCGGATCTAAAGGTCCGGCCGCCGAAGACAACGGTAAGGAATGCGACTATGAGTGACAAGGACTGGCTGGCGGATCGATTCGAGGAGAATCGCGGACATTTGCGCGCCGTGGCGTACCGCATGTTGGGTTCGGGGACGGAAGCGGACGACGCGGTGCAGGAGTCGTGGTTGCGGTTGAGCCGGTCGGATGCCGGCGAGATTGAAAATCTGGGCGGCTGGCTGACGACGGTGGTCGCTCGAGTCTGCTTGGATATGCTGCGATCACGGACGGCGCGCCGAGAAGATGCGCTGGAGGAAAACGCGACGGCTGCGCCTCCTGTACATTCGTCGACACGCGATCCGGAACGAGAAGCGCTGCTGGCGGATTCGGTGAGTCTCGCCATGATGCTGGTGTTGGACCGGCTGGAGCCGGCAGAGCGGTTGGCGTTTGTGATGCACGACATGTTCGATGTGCCGTTCGAAGAAATTTCGCGGATCGTGGGGCGTTCTCCGGAGGCGGCGAGGCAATTGGCGAGCCGAGCTCGGCGACGGGTGCACGGCGGAGGCGAGGTTTCGGTTGCGGCGCGCTCGCAACAACGAAGAGTGGTCGATGCCTTTTTAGCGGCGCTGCAAGCCGGAGATTTTGAAGGTTTGCTGGCAGTGCTCGATCCGGATGTGGTGGTACGCGTCGATGCGGTTGCGGCGCGGGCGGAGGCGCCGAAGGAAGTTCGCGGCGCAGCGAGCTGGGCACGAGGGGCGATTGCCTTTTCGAAGGCAATCTCGCAAAGGGCGGGAGCAACCATACCGATGCTGGTGGACGGATTGCCGGGATTGGTGCTGGCGCCTGGTGGGCAGCCGCAACGTGTACTGCGCTTCACCATCGAAGGCGGCAAGATCACGCAGGCCGAAATCATCGGCGATCCGGCGCGTTTGCAGCAGTTGGAGCTTGGCGTTTTCGAAGGCTGAAATTCAGCGGCCACAATTTAACGCCCGAAGAACGAGCGCGCCCTACACTTAAGCCTTAACTTGACTATTTGTCCAGCCTGCGGTAATACTTAAGCGTCCACTGAACTATTATAAAGAGCAGTGGAACTAACAGCGGGAGGAACACCGATGGCGAAGCTGATCGTTTTCAATCATGTGTCGCTGGACGGGTATTTTGTGGATGCGAATGGCCGGATGGATTGGGCCAAGATGGTTGACCACGACAAGGAGTGGAATGATTTTGTGGCGGAAAACGCCAAGGGGGATGGGGCGTTGCTGTTTGGGCGGAAAACGTATGAGCTGATGATTCAGTATTGGCCGACGCCGATGGCGGTGAAACACGATCCGGTGGTGGCGGAGTGCATGAACGCGATGCGGAAGTTTGTGGTGTCGAAGACATTGGAAACGGCGACGTGGAGCAACACGACGCTGCTAAAGGGTGATGCGGCAGAAGAGGTTCGACGGTTGAAGAAAGAGAGCAGCCAAGGTCTGTGCATTCTGGGAAGCGGGATGCTGGTGGCGCGTTTGGCGGAGGAAAAGCTGATTGACGAGTTTCAGGTGGTGGTGAATCCGGTGGCGTTGGGGAAGGGCCGGACGATGTTTGAAGGCGTGAAGGAGAAGATCGGGTTGAAATTGACCAAGATGCGGACGTTCAAGAATGGCTGTGCGTTTCTGTGTTATGAGCGGGCGTGAGGTTCGTATCGAATGAACGGCTGCGTTTTCGTGGGCGGGTCTGCTACATTGCTTCGACATTGCCGAGGAGGACTTCATGGGCGGCGATTTAATGGACCCGCGGGTGGATGCGTACATTGAGCGGGCGGCGCCGTTTGCGCAGCCGATTCTGGAACATTTGCGGAAGTTGATGCACCAGGCGTGCCCGCACGCGACCGAGACAGTCAAGTGGGGCATGCCGTTTTTTGTGCAGCAGGGCGTGATTCTGGCGCATCTGGCGGCGTTCAAGCACCACTGCGCGTTCGGATTCTGGGGCCCGGAGATGAAGAAGATTCTGGCGGCGGATGGGCTGAAGGCGAGTAATTCGATGGGCGCGTTTGGACGGTTGACGAAGCTGCAGGATTTGCCTTCGGACAAAGCGATGCTTACGTACATGGCAAATGCGGCGGAGTTGGTGGAAAGCGGGGAGCGGACGAAGTCGATCGCCCGGCCAAAGAAGGCAATGAAGAAAACGCCGGTAGTGGTACCGCGCGAGTTGGCGGCGGCGTTGAAGAAAAACAAAGTGGCGGCAAAGGCGTTTGCGGAGTTTAGTCCGAGTTGTAAGCGAGAGTATTGCTTGTGGATCGCGGGAGCCAAGCGGCCAGAAACGAAGGAAAAACGGCTGAAGCAGGCTATGGCGCAAATTGCGCAGGGGAAGTCGCGATATTGGAAGTATGGGATGTGAGGGGTGGGAAAGAGGAGGCGAGGAATCTGGGGTGATCGCGCATGTCGTTTGAGCGTGGTGCGGATTGCACCGAGGGCACGATGTATCGTGCTCCTATAGGTTCTAGGATGGGCGAGAGATGAACGAAGGTTCGGTGACGCATAGCAGTTTTGTGATTGAGCGGAGCTATCCGGTCGTGCCGAAGCGGGTGTTCGCGGCGTTTGCGGATCCAGCGAAGAAGCGGCGGTGGTTTGCGGATGAGGATGAAGGAGAGATTGAAGAGTTTGAGATGGATTTTCGCGTGGGTGGACGGGAGTGGCGGCGTTCGCGAATGGGACCGAATACGCCGTTTCCGGGAACGCCACTGACGAACGAAACGGTCTATCAGGACATTGTGCCGGAGCGGCGGATTGTGGTGGCGTACACGATGGCGGTGGGAGAGCGGCGGATTTCAGCATCGTTGGCCACGTTCGAATTTTTGGCGACGCAGCAGGGGACGTTGCTGGTGTTTACAGAGCAGGCGGCGTTCTTTGAAGGAGCGGATGGGACGAAGCTGCGGCAAAAAGGGTGGGAAGCGTTGCTGAATCGGCTGGGGGAGACGCTGGCTGTGAATGAGGGGGCCGGATGAGCAAAAATTCGGCGTCCCAGATTGATCGCGTGTTTCATGCGTTGGGCGATGCGACGCGGCGGGCAATCGTGGAGCGGGTGAGCGCGGGGCCGATTTCGGTGTCGAAGCTCGCCAAGCCGCTGGACATTACGTTGGCGGCGGTGGTGCAGCACCTGCAAGTGCTTGAGAGCAGCGGATTGGTGCGCACGGAAAAAATCGGGCGGGTGAGGACTTGCCGGATTGAGCCGGCGGGGTTGAGCGCAGCGGAGAAATGGCTGAATGAGCGGCGGACGATTTGGCAGAAGCGGTTTGACCGGCTGGGAGCGCTGCTGGCGGAGCCGGAGGAAAACTAGACTGATTTTGCCCTAGAGAAGGGGTGCGGTTAACTTGACCGAGGAGGAGTTGGCCCATAAAATAGGGTTTCACGTGAAGCATTTTTTCAATTTGATGCGTGCGACTTTCGGCCCAGCGGCCACCCGCTGGGCTGCGCTGTTTTAGGGCGTGAGCGGGCGCTTAGAGCGCCAATCCAGACGCGAGGTTGGAATGATCGACGGTCCGATTGCTGAGGGTCTAACTTTCGACGACGTGCTGCTGCTGCCGGGAAAGTCATCGGTGCTGCCGACGGAAGTGGACACGCGCACGTGTTTCACTAAGAAGCTGGCGATCAATATTCCGCTGGTTTCGGCGGCAATGGACACGGTGACGGAATCCCGGCTGGCGATTGCGATTGCGCGGCAGGGCGGTATCGGGCTGGTGCACCGGAACATGCCGATTGACCGGCAATGGGAAGAAGTAGACCGGGTGAAGCGGTCGGAAAGCGGAATGATCGTCGACCCGGTGACGATTTCGCCGGACATTACACTGCGGCAGGCGCTGGAGATCATGACGAAGTACCGCATTTCGGGCTTGCCGGTGACGCGCGGAACGCGGTTGACGGGCATTTTGACGAATCGCGATTTGCGCTTCGAGAAAAATCATTCGCAATTGGTCAGTTCGGTGATGACCAAAGACAATTTGGTGACAGTGCCCGTCGGGACGACGCTGGAAGAAGCCGAGAAGATTTTGCAGAAACATCGCATCGAGAAATTGCTGGTGGTGGATCAGGACTTCAACTTGAAGGGCTTGATCACGGTGAAAGACATTCAGAAAAAACTGGAATATCCGCGAGCAGCAAAGGATGAGCAAGGGCGGTTGCGCGTGGGAGCGGCCGTTGGCGCGACAGGGGATTACCTGGAGCGCGCGGTGGAAATGGCCAAGGCCAAGGCGGACGTGCTGGCGATTGATACGGCGCACGGGCACACATCACGAGTGATGGAAGCAGTTAAAGAGATTCGCCATCGCTTACCGGAAGTGCAGTTGATCGCAGGCAACGTGGCGACGTTCGATGCAGCGAAGGATTTGATTGAGCTGGGAATTGATGGTTTGAAAGTGGGGATTGGGCCGGGATCGATTTGTACGACCCGCGTGGTGACGGGCGCGGGCGTGCCGCAGCTTACAGCGATTATGGAAGCGGCGAAAGCGGCACAAGGGACGGGCGTGCCGGTGATTGCGGACGGCGGCATCAAGTATTCGGGCGACATCACGAAGGCCATTGCAGCAGGCGCGTCGTGCGTGATGATTGGCAGCCTGTTTGCTGGAACGGAAGAGTCGCCAGGCGAAACGATTCTGTATCAGGGCCGAACGTTCAAGTCGTATCGCGGAATGGGTTCGATGGGCGCGATGGATGCAGGATCAGACCGCTACGCGACGGTGCAGGACACGGAAGAGCGCGGCAAGAGCGTGCCCGAAGGAGTGGAAGGGCGCGTGCCGTATAAAGGGCCGCTGGCGGCACTGACGGATCAACTCGTCGGCGGACTGAAGAGCGGCATGGGCTATGTGGGAGCCCCAACATTGCGCGAGTTGACGGAGCGCGCGAAGTTTGTGCGGATTACCGCGGCGGGATTGCGCGAGTCGCACGTACATGACGTGATCATCACGCGCGAAGCACCGAACTATCGGATGGAATGATTCCCTTCCAGAAGGCAGCGGATGTTCGCTCACGGAGAACTGTTTTGTCTGACCAGCCCTGGCGGAACCCTCGGCCCGCACCAAACTTGCAGGAATTGCAACCGCAACTGCACAAGCAGCTGATTCCCGGATGGCTGCGCGCGTGGTGGCCGGCATTTGTTTGGGCGGGCGTGATTTTCACGCTGTCTACGGATCTGTTTTCTTCCGAACACACAGCCTCGATCCTGGCACCCGTAGTGAAATGGATCTATCCCGCGCTGACCGATGAGCAGTTTCGATTCGTACATCACCTGATCCGGAAAAGCGCGCACTTCACGGAGTATTTTATTTTTTACCTGTTTTTATTCCGAGGCGTGCGGGGTATTCACCGGGGCTGGCGCTGGACCTGGGGCCTGGCAGCGTTGGGGATTGCCGCGGGCTATTCCGTTATGGACGAGATTCATCAGGCGTTTGTGGCCAGCCGGACAGCGTCTCCCTATGACTCTCTGCTCGATTCGACCGGGGCGTTCTTTGCGTTTGTGGTGTTGTTGCTGTGGTTTCGCCTGCGGAAATCGTACGCTGCAACCGAGCCTGTCTAAGCATTAGAACGACCCAGGGTGGCCGCCCACTTCCAAGTCAATGGCGCGGGATGATACTTTGCTGGGCACGAGATGCGGTTGGGTAGCGAGCCGGCATGCAAAGAAAACGTCCTCCGATACTTCAGTACATGGCCCTGACGTTATTGTTCGTGCTGGCTGCGTTCTACCAACTGCGCGCTACGGTCTACACGTTTCCCTCCTATTTTCATCTTCATGCTGCGGCGTATCCGTTCGTGCCCGACTATGTCGGCAGCCGCCTTGTAACTCAATTTGTCACGCCAGCCGCACGGAAGGCGGGCGTCAAGGAAAACGATACGCTCCTCAGCGTTGACGGCCGGCCAGCGATCGGCCTTGCTGTGTTCGGGGAGGCCATGCGCAAGGCTCGTCCCGGTGACACGCTCATCGTCGAGGTTTTCACTCCCGGTACAGCGGCTCCCCGCCAGGTCTCCATGCGCCTGGAGCCTTTTGTCGCCCCGACCATAGCCTGGGCTTCCGTCACCGTTCTGTCCATTAAAGGCGTCATGCCGGTGTTTTGCATCCTGCTTGGATTTTGGGTTGTCGCTGTGCGTCCCCGCGATCCATCGGCCTGGCTGCTCTGCGGCATCATGTTGTTCTTCTCGACGTTTTACAGCCCCGGCGTGGAGAGCTGGGGGCCGGTGGTGCGGGATATTGCGCGGATCTATCGCGTGGCCATCGGCAACGCCTGGCCTATTTTCATGCTGCTTTTCGGAATCTACTTTCCCGAGCCTTTTCCTGGAAAAAATAAGGCGTGGTGGGAGTGGTCGAAACGCATCGTAATCTCGGCGCTGCTTGTGTTCACGGTTCTGAACGTGATTCTGCAGGTCGGCGAACTGGAGAATTTTGCCGCGGTCGCATCGCTCGCGCGGCTTCTGGGCCGTCTCAGCCTCGTCCAATTCGCATTTGGTTTCGCCGCCACTGGCGCTTTCTTTGCCTGCGTCTCCGCAAAAATGGGGCAAGCAGTCACGCCGGACGCCAAGCGTCGCCTGCGCCTGCTCTATGTTGGTTCCACGGTAGCGTTAGCTCCCGCCTGCATTCTTTTCATCACACAAGCGTTCAGAGGCGACGAAGCAGAGAAGATCTTTCCCGAATGGTACGTGCTCACTGCTCTGCTGATGATGCTGCTCTTTCCCATCACGCTGGCCTACGTGATCGTGGTGCATCGCGCGATGGATGTACGCGTCGTGATCCGGCAGGGCTTGCAATACGCGCTGGCCAGGACCGGAACGCGAGTTCTGCAAGTTATTTTGGGGTTTGTGGTGATCTGGACGGCGGTGAATTTGAGTCTGGATCCTACGCGCAGCAAACCGCAGAAAATCGCCGTGATTGCCTGGGGCGTGGTGATTGTCATCTGGCTACGACGTGGCGCCGAATGGGCGCGCAAATGGATTGATAGGCGCTTTTTCCGGGATGCCTACAATGCCGAGCAGGTTTTGGAGGCGCTCAGCGAAGAGGTGCGGTCGATCGTAGAGAAGCAGCCGCTACTGGAGCGCGTGGCGACGAAGATCTCAGAGTCACTGTACATCCCGCGCGTGGCCGTACTGCTGGAGCAAGGGGGGTCGTACCAGCCGGCGTTTGCTGTCGGCTATAGCGGTGCGGTAAATGCGAGCTTTGGCGCCGGCAGCGCAACCGTGCGCCAGATGCAGAAGGATGCTGCGCCAGAGCGAGTCTATCTTGACGATGAGAAATCCTGGGTGAATGGACCCGGGGTTAGTCAAGAGGAGCGCGAGAAGTTGGCGGCGCTACAGCCGCAACTGCTGATTCCGTTGACCGTCAAACAGAAATTGCTGGGCATCATCAGTCTTGGCGAAAAACGCTCGGAAGCCCCTTATTCGAGTACCGACGTGCGGCTGCTGAAGTCTGTGGCGATGCAGACGGCTTTGGCGCTTTCGAATGCGGAACTGACGACCGCGATTGCTGATGAAGTGGCGCGACGGGAAAAACTGAACCGCGAAATCGAGATTGCGCGGGAGGTGCAGGAACGGTTGTTTCCGCAGCATCTGCCGCCGATTGCGGGACTGGATTATTTTGGGCGCTGCCGGACCGCGCTGGGCGTGGGTGGAGATTATTACGACTTTCTGGCGTTGCCGGACGGAAAGTTGGGAATCGCGCTCGGTGATGTGTCTGGAAAAGGAATCGCCGCGGCGTTGACTATGGCTAGTTTGCAGGCGTCGTTGCGCGCGGATGCCATGCGTGCAGGCGATGATATCGCCGGCCTGATTACGCGCGTCAACCGAATGCTGTATGACGCGTCGACGGAGGATCGTTACGCGACATTGTTTTACGCGCAGTATGACCCGGCTGGGCGGCGCCTTAGCTATGTAAACGCGGGGCATTGTCCACCAATTTTGTTGCGCAGCGTCGCTGATGGACAAAAGATCGAACGGTTGGACCAAGCTGGAGGGACGGTCGTTGGCTTGTTGCCGGACTGTGAGTACCAGCAAGCGGAAGTGTGCCTGACCGCTGGCGATCTGCTGGTGATTTATACGGACGGGTTCAGTGAGGCCATGAGCCCCACGCAGGAAGAGTGGGGTGAAGAACGGCTGTTTAACGCCGTGGCGAATTGCGATGGATTGCCGGCGCAAGATTGCATCGCCAGGATTGTTCAGGCGGCGGATGCTTTCGCGTCAGGAGCGCCACAGAGTGACGATATGACGCTGGTGATTTTGCGCGTGTTGTGAAAAGAGAATGTTAGTGATTGCGGCGAATGTGGCAGTCTAGCCGCCGCTTACACCGCGGGCACGATTTATCGTGCCCCTACCAGTTAGGCTTAAGCTCGGCTTTCTGTATCCCTCAGGTCCTGGGAGGCATCGAACGCAGCATGGAATTCCGACAACTTGGCTACTCTGGATTGCAGGTTCCCGTTCTGAGTTTTGGCTGTGGCACATTTGGCGGCGGCAATGAATTTTTCAAAGCGTGGGGCAGCAGCGACGTAGCCGAAGCTACGCGACTGGTCGACATCTGCCTGGAGGCCGGCGTCAATCTCTTCGATACCGCGGACGTGTATTCGCGTGGGCTGTCGGAAGAAATCCTGGGCAAGGCGATCGCCGGTAAGCGCAATCGTTTGCTGATTTCCACAAAGGCGAGTTTCCCGATGAGTCGCGGGCCGAACGATCTGGGCTCGTCGCGGCATCACCTGACTCCGTCTTGCGAAGACAGTTTGCGGCGGCTCGGCGTCGAGCACATTGACATCTACCATATGCACGGGTTCGATGCGCTGACGCCAGTCGAGGAGACTCTCGAAACCTTGGACACGCTGGTGCGCAGCGGGAAAGTGCGCTACATCGCGTGTTCGAATTTTTCGGGATGGCATTTGATGAAGTCGCTGGCGGTCTCGGAGCGGTACGGCTGGGCACGCTATGTGGGACACCAGGTGTATTACTCACTGATTGGGCGCGAATATGAGTGGGAACTCATGCCACTGGGATTAGACCAGCAAGTTGGCGCGCTGATCTGGAGCCCGCTGGGCTGGGCGCGTTTGACCGGAAAAATCAGCCGGACGCGGCCGATTCCAGAAGTTTCGCGGCTGCACAAAACGGCAGACGCCGGGCCGCAGGTTGCGGACGAATATTTGTACCGAGTCGTGGACGCAATGGAAGAAGTGGCGCGCGAAACCGGCAAGACCGTGCCGCAGATTGCGTTGAACTGGCTGCTGCAACGGCCCACCGTGGCTAACGTGATCATGGGCGCGCGCAACGAAGAGCAGTTGCGGCAAAACCTCGGTGCTGTCGGCTGGAACCTTACGAAAGAGCAGGTCGCGAAGCTGGATGCGGCGAGCGCGACGCAACTGGTCTATCCGTATTGGCATCAGCGCGGAACTTTTGCGAATCGAAATCCAATTCCGGTCTAACGCTGAACGAGCAGGTCGGTTCGTTCTAAAACGGTTCGAATATTTCGCTCTGCAGAATCAGGCCAATCTTCATCAAGTCTTGCGTCGCTTGGGCGTTACAGTCGACCGGACTTGAATCCAGCGATTGCGCGCGTGGGCCTTCCAGAACGATTCGACGGCGCCTTCCGCCAGCCATTCCTGATTTACGCTCGATCCAAAAATATGGCGATACATCATGGGCCCCAGCAGGAGCGCCACACCCAAGTCTTCGTCCAACGCGGCAGAAAAAACTCCGCGGTCCACGCCTCGTCGCAATAGCATTTTCAAGCTGGTACGCGCGCGGTCCATCACACGTGCTCTCCAGGCCTTGGCGAACTCCAGATTTTTGGCCGAATAGGCGAGAAGGTGCGGAGTAAGCTTCTTCAATACCTCGGCTTTTTCACGGGATGGCTCGTAACGCAAAAACGCTGTCAAGTCTGCTTTCAGATCGCCGGTATCACGCTCGGGAGGCCCGTCATCGAGCATGTGCACGTACATCATGACTTCGAGACACAACGCGTCCTTATCGGCCCAATGTTTATAGATAGTGGCTTTGCTGACGCCGGAAGCGTGGGCGATGGCGTCGACGCTGGTGGCGTCGATGCCGCGTTCGGCAAACAGGTTGGTGGCGGTCTCGAGGACTTTGTTGTGGGCCCGTTGACTGAGACCGCGCGGCATAACGCTAAATCTCGATCTTCGAGAAGCGCCAGGCGCCGAAGCCAAGCAGCACGATCGCTACGGCGCCGAGCACAATCGCATCAATAAACCAGCCGAAGTGCCCGGCGCCAATCAGCACAACGCGTAATCCGTCTACGCCATAGGAAAGCGGATCAAGGCTGGTGACGAAAGCCAACGCCTTAGGCAAATTGTTGAGCGGAAAGAGCGCGCCGGACAAAAAGAAAATCGGCAGCACCAGAAAATTCATGATCAGCTGAAAGCCTTGCATGTCTTGCAGGCTGGAGCCGATGGTCGTGCCGAGCGCGGCAAAGAGAATTGCAATCATAGCCATAAAAACGAAACCTAGCGGGATGGACAGCAGGCTGACCGGTCGGAAACCGGCGATCAGACAAACAATCATGATCAAAATGCCTTGCAAGATGGCCACGGTCGCTCCTCCCAGCGTCCGGCCGATCATGATGCGAATGCGCGGCACGGGCGCAACCAACGTTTCTTTCAAAAATCCGAACTGGCGATCCCACAACAGAGCGATGCCCGAGAATACCGACGTGAACAACACGGACATGCCAATAATTCCCGGCGCCATGAACTGCAGATAGCTGCCGCGGCCAGCCTTTTGAAACACCGGCCCGAGACCGAAGCCGAGCACCAGCAAATACAAGAGCGGCTGGCCGAGCGAAGCAATAATCTGCACCCGCGACCGCAGATATTTTTTCACTTCGCGCAACCACAAAATATAAATCGCACTCATCGGCGCGCTCCTCCTCCTCGCCACATCTTGGCGAATTGTCGCATCTGATCTGCCGAACTCGCTGCTTCGTCGCGAATCGTCGAGCCGGTCAATTTCAAGAACGCTTCTTCGAGCGATTCCGTTCCGGTCCGTTGTTTCAACTCCGCGGAGCTCCCGATGGCCACAATTTTTCCGTGGTCGATAACGGCGATGCGATCAGCCACGCGGTCGGCTTCGTCCATGTAGTGCGTGGTGAGGAATACGGTGACGTGGTCCGCTTCATTCTGCCGCTTGACGTGCGTCCAGAGCTGATTGCGGCTTTGCGGATCGAGGCCGAGAGTCGGCTCGTCGAGAAAGAGAATCTTGGGCGTGTGCAGAAAACCGCGCGCAATTTCGAGGCGGCGGCGCATTCCGCCGGAGAACGTCTTGACCAGGGCGTCTTTGCGATCCCACAGTTCGAACAGCTTCAGCAGCGTTTCGGTTTTTTCGCGGCGAATTTTACCGGGCACGTGATAGAGCACGCCGTGCAGGTCCATGTTTTCCCAGGCGGTCAGGTCCTGATCGAGGCTGGGATCCTGAAACACGATGCCGAAGCGCTGACGCACTTCGTTCTCGTGGGTCACGGGATTGAGCCCGTCCACTTCGACGGTCCCGCTGGTGGCTTTTGCCAGCGTGGTAAGCACTTTGATGGTGGTGGTTTTTCCAGCGCCGTTCGGGCCGAGGAACGCGAAAATCTCGCCTTTGGGCACTTCGAAGGAAATGTTGTCCACCGCGGTAAAATCGCCGAACTTCTTGACCAGATTCTCGACACGAATCATTCGAGCGCACCTCGAAGAGAAGGATGGGCACGGCAGGCCGTGCTCTAAGTTTGGTAGGGGCCGCGAAGACAGCATACTGAACGGTTTAGTTTAGTTTGTCAAGCCCCTATTTTCTAGGGCACCTGGATGCAGAAATCGGCGGCTGCGCATGACTCTAGCGCGCGCATCTCGTTAGCTGGCAACGGCCTCCTGCTCCGGCGAAGCTTCACTCACCGGAGCACCGGCTGTCACTTTAACGGCGATGGCCAGAGAAATGAGCAGGAGCAACGCGGCCAGGTACCACGGTACACCGGGGAGATTGCGGTTGCGGGCGATGCTCAGGGCGAAGGTCTGCGCGAAGAGTTGCGGGCCGAAGATCATCGCCAGGCCGCGGAGCGAGCTGAGCGCACCCTGCAATTGGCCTTGCTCAGAAGCGGAGACGCGCCTGGTCATCATGGATTGCGACGGTGCCGTGCCCAAACCCCACAAGGCGTTCACCACAATGGCCACGACAAAAGCCCAGCCGACCGGCGCCCACCCGAACATCGCAAAACCCAAGCCGCCAAAAAACAACCCCGCGAACAACGTCCGCCTTTCTCCAAAGCGGTTCACCGTTGGTCCAACCAGCCCAGCCATGGTAATCACCGAAGCGATGCCTACCACGGCCAGCGAATTCCCGATCGCCTTCTCATCCCAGTTGTAGCGGTACATGACGTAAAGCACGTACACCGTGGCATAAACTTCGTGCGCCAAATAGGCCAGAAAATTTACCGCTGCCAATCCGAATAATTCGCGGTGCGACCGCAACAGCTTCAGCGCGCCAACCGGATTCGCTTTGATCCAATTCAAACGCGGCTGACGATTCTCCTTGGCGAGCGACTCCGGCAAAACGAAGAAACCATACATCGCGTTGAGCAAGCTGAGCGCGGCCGCCACCCAAAACGGCAAGCGTGCACTCATAGCGCCGAGCCACCCGCCGATCGCCGGGCCAAGCACAAAACCAAATCCAAACGCGGCGCCAAAAATCCCGAAAGCCCTGGCGCGTTTCTCGGGCGGCGTGACGTCGCTGATGTAGGCCGTGGCCGTCGGCATACTCGAAGAGCAGATTCCCGACGCGATGCGGCCCACAAACAGCCAGCCAATCGTCGGCGCAAGCGCCATCACGACGTAGTCCAGCCCGAGCCCGAAGTTCGAGAGCAGAATCACCGGCCGGCGGCCGAAACGATCCGACAGCATTCCCAGAATCGGCGAAAAGAAAAATTGCATCAGCGCCCAGGTCGTGACGAATAGGCCCATGTACTCGGAACTTTTGGCCATGTTGCCGTGCAAAAAGTCCGTGATGAGCTTGGGCAGAATCGGCACGATGATGCCGAAGGCCAGCATGTCCAGCAGCACGGTGACAAAAACGAAGCCCAGCGCGGCGTGGCGTTTATTCTCCATTGGCGTTCTCCTGTGGAACAGGCTTCAGCCTGTTCGTCTTTCTCCTAGCGAGGCTGGTTCATTTCCCAGCGAAACTCTATCCAACGCTTGCAGCCACAACTCCACGGCGCGATCAACGCGCGCGCGATCTTGCGTGGCGCAGTAGTCGAGCAAAAATCCGCGAAAGCCGGCCACAACGACCGTCGCGTAAGCGCGCGCTCCGGTTTCCGAATAGCCCTTTTGCGTGAGGGGCGCCGCCAGAAAACCCAGCCAATCCTCGATCGAGCCGTGCAGGTAATCGGCAAAGCGCTGCGGCTCGCGCAGCGCCAGTGTGAAAATCTGCAGCGATATCGCAAAAAGGCGCGCGTTTTGCGGCGAACTCATATGCCGCCAGATAGCCCGGCAAGCTTCCCCGGGCGTCTGGTACGGTAACGCTTTCATGTGCTGGTAAGTCACGCGCTGGCGCTCGCGCAATCTGGCCACCGCCTTGAGCACCAGGTCCTCCTTCGAGCCAAAGTAGTAAAGCAGAACGCGCGGGCTGGATTTGACCGCCTTAGCGAGTGGCCGCAGCGACAGATCGGCCACGCCATGCGTCGCAAAGTAGTCCGCGACGCGGTCCAGCAGCTCCATGGGACGCACCGGATTGGCGGTTCTGGCCACCGCAAGATCCTAGCATATTTGAAACGACTGTTTCAATAATCTTCTCTCTTTTTTCGCACATGCCCTGGCCGACAGAGCTTATGCCACTTCCCGGAAGATCTGACATGGGATAGAATAGTGTCATCGTAGAGAATAATGACATGAAGCTAAAAGCCAGTATGCGCGTCAATGAGAACGGTCGTGTTGTCATCCCCGCCTCTTTCCGCAAGCGCTTGGGCATCCGCGCCGGAGACGAGCTGCTCGTGCGGATGGAAGACGACGAGCTGCGCATCACCACGCTGAAGCGCAACATCGCCCGGGCCCAACGCCTCGTTCGCAAACACGTCAAGGCCGGCGCCTCTCTTGTCGACGAATTGATTGCCGAACGCCGCGAAGCCGCCCGCAAGGAATAGGCCCGCGCATGCTCAAACCGTTGGAAGCCAATCGACCACGGCGCAGAAATACGGTTGTCTTGGACGCTTCCGCGCTCCTCGCCCTTCTCAACCAGGAGCCCGGATCCGAACAGTTCACGCCTGAGCTTTTGCGTTCGGCCACTACCAGCACCGTCAATCTTGCCGAGGTTCACAGCAAACTTGTCAGCCGTGGCCTCCCGCCCGCCGACGCCTGGGAAGCCACGCTCGGCCCCATCTCTGAAGCTGTGCCCTTTACTTCCGAGCATGCCCGGCTCGCCGGCGATCTCGTTGCAAAAACCCGCCCACTGGGTTTGTCTCTTGGCGACCGCGCCTGCCTCGCCCTCGGTCTCGCCTTACACGCCCCCATCTACACCGCCGACAGGTCCTGGGACAAGCTAAGACTCGGCGTCCGCATCCACCTCATCCGCTAAACTTTGGAGGGCGGCAGCTCGCCGCCGCTTTTCTTCCGGCCACAACCCGTCCGAGTTCGCCGCACATACCACAACGTGATACTCTCACGCCAAAGCCAGATTTGTTGAGGCTTTCCGGCCTATGTTTAGTCACGATCTACGTCTCGTACTGTCCCCGGAAGACCAATATTGGTTCCAGGGAGGCTGGCAGTCTTATCAAGGCGAATCCACGCTCTACAACGAGGCATTTAGTCCTTCCGAAGTTGCCCATGGCAAGCACATTTGGGGTGGCCTGATGCTTCCCGATTCGCTGCCGCTCTTAGGAAATGGTATGGGTGATTGCCTCTGCATGAGATTCCAGGGTGACGGAAGCGTCTTGGAGCTGGTCGAATGGCACCACGAAGGCTCGGACTGGACTCATTGCGGATACTCAATTCAAGAAGCCCTGTCTGCGAATCGAGTAAATTTCGACGCATCTGCAGTCTACTCGGCTCCTCTGTCGCCTGTTGTTGTCGCCGAGACTAACTGCAAACGCGCTCTGCAAAGTCGCTTACACGAAGTCTGCGCCGCAACGGGCGGCCGCAATTTGTCGAGGCTGGCTGGTGTTGAATGGGCTCTATTCAGGACGTGGTTATTCGATCCGTCGCTCATTCCGGAGGACAAACTCAAAGCCCTCAGTGAGTCTTTAGAAATTAAAGCTGGCGAATTGATTTCTCAGAACTGGACACTCGCTGCTGAGCAAGCGGAATCCGTTCTCAAATTGCGGGACGACCTCGCTTGGCCTTACGCAGTCGTTGGCTGGGCAAACGAGCGCAACGGAAGAATTTCCGCTGCAAAGGATGCATACCGAGCAGGGCTGATGAAGTTGGGCTCGTCGTCATCATTTACTTCGAATTGGACTCGAATAAATTCCTTGCTGGAGGGCAAGTTTGCCGCCGAGAGATTGACCGCGCTTGCTGACTCAGGTTTGGATTCACAAGCCCGTGAATATTTGGACGCTCTCAAGAATAGAGCCGTTCGTCGGTATTGGACTGGTCAAGCACAAAGAGCTACTGAGCGCAGAGAGTATAGTCGGGCCTACCAGGACCTTTACGCTGCTGGCTGGGACCAAGTCTACTTCAATGACATCGGAGAAGTTCTCAGCTTATTGACAGATGCAGCCGCAAAAGCCGGATTCAACACCCTTGCTGAATTGGCCTCCCTACACAGAAGATCCCTGCAAGCCGGGTGAGCGTACAATTTCCTCATACTCTTGGAAGCTTGAAAGCAGACTCGGCCACTAAAAAGCAGAACGCCCGGCGCAGCTATGCTGCGACGGGCGTTTTGTTTGAGGTGAGAAACCTGTTGGAAAGAAGGCGTATCAGCTGGCGGCTTCGACGGGTTCTTCCTTCTTGGCTTTTTCTTTCTTTTCTTTTTTCTTCAGTTCGTAGCCGACGATTTCGAGGATGGCCACTTTGGCGCCATCGCCGACGCGGACTCCGGCGTGGACGATGCGGGTGTAGCCGCCGGCGCGATCGGCGAACTTCGGCGCGATCTCGCTGAACAGCTTCTTCGTAACGTCCGGCGTCATGATGTACGCCGCGGCCTGGCGACGCGACTGCAACGTATCGCGCTTGCCGAGCGTGATGATCTTTTCGGCGACGGGACGCGCCGCCTTGGCGCGCGACAGCGTCGTCGTGATGCGCCCGTGTTCGAAGAGATTGGTAACGAGATTACGCAAGGTGGCGCGGCGATGCGCCGGGTTGCGTCCGAGTTTTTTGTGTGCATTCAGATGCCGCATCGTTGTTCCTTCTTATCTTGCGAAATTGCAGCCGCCGCGCTTTAGAGCGAACGGGAAAATATGTTGCTGCCGATTCTGTCATCCCGACCCTCAGGTCGCGTCTTCGCGGCCTGCGGCGGAGGGATCTGCTTCTCGCCGTGGGCGGTCAGCTCTTAGCTTTTCCAACCAAGTCGAAAGTCGAAGGTTTTCTCTTCCTTCGACTTTCAACCTTCGACGTTCAACTGTCTTTACAGTCCCCCGCCCAGCGTGTCTTCAATCACCGGCGGCGCGGTCTGGCTCGGCAGCGGCGGCCAGATAATCCGGCCGTGCTCATCAAACTTCATGCCCAGGCTGAGGCCCATCTTGGTCAGTATATCTTTGATCTCGTTGAGCGACTTGCGGCCGAAGTTCTTGGTCTTCAGCATTTCGTTTTCGCTCTTCTGCACGAGTTCGCGGATGGTCTGAATGTTGGCGTTCTTCAAGCAGTTGTAGGAGCGGACGGAAAGCTCCAGCTCTTCCACGCTGCGGTCGAGATGTTCCAGCCGCGGATCGTTGGCGATTTCCGCCGGCAGCTCCGCCATTTCTGTGGGCTCTTCAAAGTTGATGAAGATGCTCATGTGATCTTTCACCAGCTTCGCGGCCAGGCCGATCGAGTCCTGCGGCGTGATGGCGCCGTTGGTCCACACTTCGATCATCAGTTTTTCGTAGTCGGTCATCTGTCCGAGACGCGCGGCTTCCACCGAATAGTTGACCTTGCGCACCGGCGAGTGGACCGAGTCCACCGGGATGTACCCAATGGGCAGGTCTTCGTCGTAGTTGCGGTCGGCAGCCACGTAACCGCGGCCGTTCTTCACGCGCATTTCGATTTGCAGCTTGCCGCCTTCGCTGACGGTGGCGATGTACACACTCTTGTCCAGCACCGCAAAGTCCGCGTCTTCTTCGATTTGCGCCGAAGTGACCGGGCCGGGATGCTCGACGTTGACGAAAATGGTCTTCGGCAAGTCGGTGTTCAGCTTGATCGGCACCTGCTTCAGATTGAGAATGATATCCGTCGCATCCTCGACCACGCCGGGAATCGAGGAGAATTCGTGCAGCACTCCTTCGATTTTTACGGCCGTGATCGCGGCGCCTTCAATCGAGCTGAGCAGCGCGCGCCGCAACGCATTTCCAACCGTGGTGCCCCATCCGCGTTCGAACGGCTGCGCGGAAAATCGCCCGTACTTCTCGGTGAGCGATTCGAGTTCACTTGCCAGGCGCTTCGGTTTTTGAAAACCCTTCCACATCGTGTTCCTTCCTTCTGGGACCGGCTTGCACGGCCCCTAAAACTTTGGCGCTGCGCGCCGCTCGCGGTTTATGTGTAAGGTCGTCCTGTGAGGACGACCGCTTTCTAATCCTTCTCTGTGTACTCCGTGCCTCTGCGTTTAGCTTTCTTTCTTTTCTCTTCCCCAGCTAGCAGCACCGCTTCTTACTTCGAATACAACTCAACGATGAGCTGCTCGTTGAAGGCGGTCGCGGTTACGTCCTCGCGCTTCGGCAATGCCACCACTTTGGCGCGGAATTGCTCGCGGTCGGTTTCGAGCCACGGCACCGAATTCTGGCTCTGCGCCACGTTGCGCGCGTCCATCACCATCGCGTTTTGCTTCATCTTGTCCTTGATGGCGATCTCTTCGCCCACCGTGACGAGATAGGACGGAATGTTTACCTTGCGGCCGTTCACCGTCACGTGGCCGTGCAAAATAAACTGCCGCGCTTGTGCGTGCGACGACGCAAATCCGGCGCGAGTCAGCGCGCTGTCCAAACGCCGTTCCAGCGTGATGATCAGGTTCTCGCCCGTCGGACCCTTGGCCCGCACGGCCTTCTCGAAATACGACCGGAACTGCCGCTCCAGCAAGCCGTACGTGCGCTTCACTTTCTGTTTCTCGCGCAGCTGCAAGCCGTAGCCCGCAACCTTTGGGCGCCGCGACTGCCCGTGCTGCCCCGGAACGAAATTGCGCTTTTCAATCGCGCACTTTTCGGTAAAGCACCGCAACCCTTTTAAAAACAGCTTCTGCCCTTCCCGGCGGCACAGGCGGCAAACTGCCTCTCGATGTCTTGCCAACTTATTTTCTCCTTTACCTCAGGTGACGACCGGTTTACAGGTTTGGCGACCCTTCTTCCCGGTCCATCTTCCTTGCTTTTGCTGCAGCGAGCCACGAGATTGCGCGATGCGGAATCTCGCGGCCATCGCTTACTGCAAAATTCTCAAACGCGCCGGCGCTTCGGCGGACGGCAGCCGTTGTGCGGAATCGGCGTGATGTCCTTGATCAGCAGAATGTGCAATCCGGCGGCAGCCAGCGCGCGCACGGCGGACTCGCGGCCGGAGCCCGGGCCCTTCACGCGAACCTCGACGCTCTTCATGCCATGCTGGTCGCGCGCGATGCCCGCGCAAGCCAGCGAAGCCTGCTGCGCGGCGTACGGCGTGCCCTTGCGCGAACCCTTGAACCCGATCGCTCCCGACGAAGACCAGCACACTACGCGGCCGTCCGGATCGGCAATCGTGATCTGCGTATTGTTGAACGTCGCGGCCACGTAGACCACGCCGTGCGGAATAATGCGACGCTCGCGCTTCTTCTTGAACTCTTTCTTGCGCTTCGTCGCCGCGGCTGGTTTTGCCGGCGCTGCTGTTGCGTCAGCCGCCGCGCCCTTCGGTTCTTTTGCCACTGGATGCTCCGTTTCTCGTTCTTGAATTCGTGCCCGGTAGGGGCGCAGCATGCTGCGCCCCTACCGGCAAAATTGTTAGCCCTTCTTGCCGACCGTCTTCTTCTTCGCCGCCACTGCGCCCCGCCGCGGACCCTTCCGCGTACGTGCATTGGTGTGCGTCCGCTGGCCGCGCACCGGCAAGTTGCGCCGGTGACGAATCCCGCGATACGCCTGAATTTCAATCAGCCGGCGGATATTCATCTGAATCTCCTTGCGGAGATCGCCTTCCACGCGCCCTTCCTGCTCGATGACCTGGCGGATGTGATTCACTTCATCTTCCGTCAAGTCACGAATCTTCTTCGTCGGATCGACATTCGCTTTCTCCGCGATCCGCCGCGCCCGCACTTGCCCGATCCCATAGATGGCGGTCAGGCCCACCCAAAGGCGCTTCTGCGGCGGAAGGTCAACACCTGCGATACGTGCCATGCTTTTTCTCCCTAAACTCTTTCCTAATCCTGTTCACTGTAACCGAAAAATTTTCGCCGCCCATCCAAGTGTCGTCAGCGTTTGGCGTGTTGCTCTGCCTAATCGCTTTCAGCTTATCCTCGCTCGCCCTTTGCGAAATCGTTTCCGCCGCCGCGTCTTGCGCGCGCCATGCCTGCCCGTCGGCAGGCCGCCCGCGCCTCTGCGCTCATTAGCCCTGCCGCTGCTTGTGCTTCGGGTTGCTGCAAATCACGCGCACCACGCCCCGCCGATGAATCACCTTGCACTTGTCGCAAATCTTTTTTACCGATGCCCGAACTTTCATTTTGCCTGACTCCTCACTTCTTCCTCAAACCGGTCATCCACAGAAGGACGACCCTACATCTTGCAAAACCCCAAAGACCCACATCGCCCATTCGTCCGGCCAAGCTCCATTAGATGCAGTCGCAAACTCCGCGATTCAGGCTACTTATAGCGGTACACGATGCGGCCGCGCGTCAAATCGTACGGCGAAAGCTCCACCGCCACCTTGTCTCCCGCCAAAATTCTAATGAAATTCTTGCGCATTTTTCCTGAGACATGGGCCAGGACTTGGTGCTTGTTCTCCAGTTCGACGCGGAACATCGCGTTTGGCAACGGCTCGATCACCGTAGCCATGACTTCAATTGCGTCCTCCTTGGAATTGCCGGAGTCGCTTTTCTTTTTGTCGTCGTCAGGCCTTGGCATAAACTCCCATGTTTCCTGCGCTCATCCACCGAAAAACTGCGGGTCTGAAGACCCGCCACTACATCTTGCTCGATGCGGTCATCTTCAGAAGGACGACCCTACAACGCCATCTACCAACTCGGGCCCGTTGCGTTCTTCGGGCGCGTCAAGATCCACGGGCCGTTGGCGGTAACGGCGATGGTGTGTTCGAAGTGGGCCGACGGACTGCCATCGGCGGTTTCCGCTACCCATTCGTCGCGCATCCGAACTTCGGGACGCCCGGCGTTCACCATCGGCTCGACGGCAATCACCATGCCTTCCTGCAATCGCGCGCCGCGCCCTTCTTCGCCGTAGTTCGGCAGGTTCGGCTCGTCGTGCATCTTCGTACCGATGCCGTGCCCGACGAACTCGCGCACTACCGAATACCCGTGCTGCTCGACCCAGCTCTGCACCGCATGGCCGACATCGCCGAGGCGGTTTCCCGGCCGCATCTTGTCGATCGCGCGGTCCAACGATTCGCGGGTTACATCCAGCAGTTTCTGGACTTCCGGCCGAATCTTTCCAACCGGCACCGTAACCGCCGAATCCGCGAAATAGCCGTCCACTTCCATCCCGAAATCGATCGAGACAATGTCGCCTTCGCGCAACTTGCGCTTGGGCGACGGAATCCCGTGTACGATCTCGCTGTTCACCGACGTGCACAACGAACAAGGATAACCGCGGTAGCCCTTGAACGCCGCTTTGCCCGGCTGGCCAGCGATTTTTTCCTCGGCAAACTTCTCGAGGTCCATCGTCGTCAGCCCTGGGCGCACCATCTGCCGGAGCGCCTGCAAAGTCTCGTAAACGATGAGCCCGGCGCGGTGCATCTTCTCGAGTTCTTCCGCACTGCGCAGTTGAATCGCCATCGCCTACCGTGCGGCCCTGGCCGCCGAATTTCTTTTGCGGCATTCGCCGCTTAGTGCCTCGTCCGCGCCACCAGCAGCGCTTTATCGATCTGCTGCTTCACGTCTTCGACGCTTCGCGAAGCGTCCACATCGTGCAACAGGCCGAGCCGCCTGTAGTATGCAACCAGCGGCGAGGTCTGCTTCTCGTACGCATGCAGCCGCGGCGCTACAATTTCTTCGCGATCGTCGGGCCGCTGCAGCAATTCGCCGCCGTCGTTATCGCAGCGTCCATCGAGCTTCGGCGGGCGGTCATACAAATTGTAAATCTCGCCGCCGACCTTGCAGAGGCGCCTGCCGGTGATGCGCCGTAAAATCAGCGCGGTATCGACCATCAGGTGAATCACCAGCGGTCGCCGGAACCCGTGTTGCTTCAACAACTCGCCCAAGTACTGCGCCTGAGCGACGGTTCGCGGAAACCCGTCGAACACAAATCCGTGCCAGCAATCCGGCCGCTCGATCCGCTCGGCGACCATCTTCAGGACCAGCGAATCCGGAACGAGCTCTCCGCGTTCCATGATCGGCTTGGCCCTGGCACCCAACGGCGTGCCGTGCGCGATGTTCTCGCGCAGCATATCGCCCGTCGAGAGGTGCGGCACCATAAACTTCGCCGCGAGCTGTTTCGCTTGCGTGCCTTTTCCGGCGCCCGGAGGGCCGAGAAAAATCACCGCGCGATTGAGCTCATCCGGGGGCCGGCTTTCCGGCACCACTGGGCTCGTCGCCATGCATTACCGACGACTGCGCAACCGGCCTTTGCGAGCAAAGCCTTCGTAGTTGCGCATGACCAACTGGGCTTCCAGCTGCTGAACCGTATCCATGGCGACACCCACGACGATCAGGAGCGAAGTACCGCCAAAATAAAAATTGACCTTCAAGCCGTTCAAAAAAACATCCGGAAAATGCCGGTCAAACCACCCTCCGCCGAGCCACACGGGCAAATGGTTCAAGTGGATACCGGCGATCATCCACTCGGGCAGCAAGCAGACCAGCGCGAGGTACACCGCGCCGATGAAGGTCAGGCGCTTCAGAATCCGGCTGACGTGTTCGGACGTATTGCGGCCCGGGCGAATTCCCGGAATAAAGCCGCCGTTCTTGCGCATGTTGTCCGCGAGTTCGGTGGGATTGAAGACGATACCCACATAGAAGAAGGAGAACAGCAGGATCAGCACGACGTAGGTGACGGTGTAGAGCGGCTCGCCCCACTGCAGGGCATCCTTGATGTGGGTGACGAAGGCATACCGCGTCCCGAGCACGAGCGCGGCGGTGGCCGGAAACGCCAGCAACGAACTGGCAAAAATCGGCGGAATCACGCCGCCGGAATTGACGCGCAGCGGGAGATAGGAAGATTGGCCGCCCATTACGCGACGACCGATGACGCGCTTGGCATACTGCACCGGAATGCGCCGCTGACCACCTTCGACGAAGACGATAAAGGCGACGACCGCGACCATGACCACCAACAGGAAAACGATGGCCAGCCCGGTGAAGGGCCCCCAAGCACCGGCGCTGAACTTGTCGTACAAGCCGCTGACGGCGCGCGGCAAACCAGCCACGATGCCGACGAAAATGATCAGCGACATGCCGTTACCAATGCCGCGTTCGCTGATCTGCTCGCCCAGCCACATGATGAACGCCGAACCGGTGGTGAGGGTAAGAACGGTCATCAAAGTGAAACGCAAGCCGGGGTGATACACGAGCGAGCTGCCATTCAGGTTGGTGGCTTGTAGCGTCGACGCGATGGTCAGCGACTGGATTACGCTGAGGACGATGGTCAGATAGCGGGTGTACTGCGTAATCTTGCGCCGGCCCAGTTCGCCTTCTTTTTGCAAGCGCTCGAGGTAGGGGAACACGACCTGCATCAACTGTAAAATGATCGACGCGGTGATGTACGGCATGATGCCCAACGCGAAGATGGTCATCTGCCGGAAGCTGCCGCCGCTAAACAAATCGAAGATGCCCAGGACGGAACCCTGCGCCTGGTTGAAGATCTGCTCCAGCACGCCGGCATTGATGCCAGGAGTGGGAATGTGCGCGCCGATGCGATACACGCCCAGCAGCGCGAGCGTGAAGAGGACGCGGTTCCGCAAATCCGCGATGCGGAACATATTTTGGAGCGCTTCAAAGAATCGATTCATACCAGTACCCTGAAACTCTTTACTACGCTACAACCTCGAAAGCACCGCCAGCCTTGGTGATCTTGTCCTTGGCCGATGCGCTGAATGCGTGCGCATGAACGGTGAGCTTGTTCTTCAGTTCGCCGTCACCGAGTATCTTGACGGGGCCGGTGGCGCTGCGGACAAAACCGTGCGCGCGCAGCAGATCGGGTGTAACCGTTTCGCCAGCCGGGAAGACATTCAATTCTTCCAGGTTAATCACCGAATAGGTCACGCTGAAGGGATTGTGAAAGCCGCGCTTCGGCATGCGGCGGTGCAACGGCATCTGGCCGCCTTCAAAACCGCGCCGGCGGGAATAGCCGCGGCGGGATTTTTGGCCTTTGTCGCCGGAACCGGAAGTTTTGCCGAGTTTCGAGCCCATGCCGCGGCCGACACGCACTTTGCGGTGGCGCGAGCCCTTCGGCGGGCGCAAATCGGACAGCGTGGCGACAGGCTGCTGTGCGCCGGACTTCTTGGCAGCGGGTTTACGGCTGCGAGATTTCTTTTCCGCCATTCCTTTACTCCACAACTTCCACGAGATGCCGGACTTTATGAATCATGCCGCGAACTGCCGGCGTATCTTCGCGCTCGACGACCTGATGCAAACGGCGCAGACCGAGGCCGCGAATCGTCTGCCGCAGATCATCGGTGCAGCTGATCATACTGACCACCCATTTTACCTTGACCTTGCCGCCGGCGTTCTTGCCGATACGCTCGACGCTGGATTTCTTTGCGCGGGCCATTACGCCACACCTTCCGAACCGGCGGCTTTCTCTTTGGGCGGCCGGCCGCTGATTTCATCGACGGTCTTGGAGCGGGTCTCGGCAACCTGCGCGGCGTCTTTCAAACCGAGCAGGGCCGCGAAGGTGGCTTTGACCACGTTGTGCGGGTTGGACGTGCCGAGCGACTTCGTCAGCACGTTGGAAATGCCCGCGACTTGCATGACTTTGCGTACCGGTCCGCCAGCGATGACGCCGGTGCCTTCCGGAGCGGGCTTGAGGAGCACCTGTGCCGAACCGTAACGCCCCAGCACCTGATGCGGAATCGTGGTGCCCTTCATATTGAGCTTGATCAAATTTTTCTTGGCCTGCTCGATGGCCTTCTTGATGGCCATAGGCACTTCGCGAGCTTTGCCCATGCCAAAACCGGCATGGCCGTGACTATCACCGACCACGACGAGCGCGGAGAAACTGAGGTTCTTGCCGCCTTTCACCACTTTGGTGACGCGGTTGATGGCGATCACGTCGTCCTTCAAATCGGACGGATTCACCTCCAGGAGACGCCTTACGGCTAAACTTTCCCGCAAAATTTGCTTCGACATAGGCTTAGAACTTTAACCCCGCTTCCCGCGCCGCGTCAGCGAGCGCCTTCACGCGGCCGTGATACTTGTATCCGCCGCGATCGAAAACCACTTTGCTGACTCCTGCCGCTTTGGCGCGCTCGGCAACCGTTTTGCCGATGACCTTCGCCGCGGCGATGTTGCCGCCACCCTTCAGGCCTTTTTTGGTTTCGCCGTCGACAGAACTGGCGGAGACCAGCGTCTTGCCGGTCAAATCGTCGATGACCTGCGCATAGATATGCCCGAGCGAACGATACACGCACAGGCGGGGACGTTCGGTGGTGCCCTCGACGCGCTGGCGCACCCGGTCGTGCACGCGCAACCGGTGCAGATTTTTCGATAACTTGCGAACTCTTGCCGATGCCACGATTTCTTCTCCTGACGCTAAAACCCTGCCACGTTCCAATGACGGAAGGGGCAAGCCCCTCCCCTACAAATTTGCTCCCGCTGGCGCTTACGCCAGACAAAACCACGGGTCTTAAGACCCGCCACTACACTTAGGCTGCGCCTCCGGCCTTGGCTCCGGCCTTGCCGGCCTTTTTCTTCAAGCGCTCGCCGGTGATACGAATGCCCTTCTGCTTGTACGGGTCTGGCGGACGCAACGCGCGAATGTCCGCGGCCACTTGCCCGACGCGGCCTTTGTCGGCGCCGCTGACCACGATGTGCGTCTGCTTATCGACGGCGATCTGAATGCCTTCCGGAATCGGAAACTCGATCGGGTGCGACTTGCCGAGCGCGAAGGCGACCGCCTTGCCCTTCACTTCCGCGCGATAGCCGACACCGACAATGTCCAGATCCTTTTTGAACCCTTGCGTGACGCCGTGGACGGCATTGGCGACGAGCGCGCGCGCCAAGCCATGCAACGCGCGATGATCTTCGCTCTGGCGCGTGGCGGTGAGCACGCCATCTTTCTGCTCAAACTTGATACCGTGCGGCACAGGAATCGTGAGCTTGCCCTTCGGGCCCTGCACATCTACAGCTCCGCCCTGCAACGCGATCTTTACGCCCTGCGGCACGGGAATGGGTTTGCGTCCGATACGTGACATCTGCTGATCCTTGTCTCCAAAAAACCTTCGGAACTCTAATTCACCACATCTTGCTCGAACTGGGCACGATGTATCGTGCCCCTACAAATTCGTTTCCGGAAAACCAAATTCAAAACCCAAAAAGCACGGGTCTAAAGACCCGCCACTACCAGACCTCGCAGAGAATTTCGCCGCCGAGCTTGGATTTGCGGGCGTTGCGGCCGCTCATCAAACCCTTTGGCGTGGTCAGGATGTTGATACCCAGTCCGCCCACCACGGGGCGAATGTCCGTAGCGCCCAGATAGCGCCGCGCGCCCGGCTTCGAGATGCGCTTGATGCCGGTAATCACGCTGCGGCGGTCCGGCGTGTACTTCAAGAAAACGCGCAGCATCTTGCGGGTCTTGTTTTCTTCCACCATTTTGAAAGTCGAGATATAGCCTTCTTCCTTCAGAATGCGGGCAATTTCGGTCTTCAAGCGCGAGGCGGGCACATCCACGCGCTGGTGCTTGGCGGCAGCCGCATTGCGAATGCGCGTCAGAAAATCGGCGATAGGATCGGTTTGCATCAGTCTCCTTTAGAGCGCCGCTACTCGCGGCTACTACCAGCTCGCTTTCACGACGCCGGGGATTTCTCCCCGCAGCGCCATGCCGCGGAAGCAGATTCTGCACATCTGAAACTTGCGGATATAGGCGCGGGCGCGGCCGCAGGTGCGGCAACGGTTGCGCACACGAACCTTGAACTTCGGCTTCTTAAGCGTCTTGGCGATCTTTGCAGTGCGTGCCATTTATTGCTGCCCTCCGGGTACTCGCAACGGAACTCCCAAGCCTTTCAGGAGCTCGCGGCCTTCTTCATCGTTATTCGCGCTGGTGGTAAAAGTGACGTTCATGCCCTTGATCTTGTCCACCTTGGTGTAGTCGATCTCGGGAAACACCAGCTGATCCTTCAACCCGAGCGTATAGTTGCCGCGGCCATCGAAGGCATTCGACGGCAAGCCGCGGAAGTCGCGCACGCGCGGCAGCACCACGTTGCAGAGACGGTCGAGAAATTCGTACATTTTCTCGCCACGCAAGGTGACCGCGCAGCCAATCGGCATGCCTTTGCGGATTTTGAAGTTCGCAATGGACTTTTTGGCGCGGGTGATAATCGCTCGTTGACCGGTAATCTGGCCCAATTCCTGCGCGGCCGTGTCCACCAGCTTGGCATTCTGGCTGGCTTCGCCCAGACCAATGTTCACAGTGATCTTTTGCAGCTTGGGCACCGCCATCTTGTTCTTCCAGCCAAAGCGCTTCATCAGCGCGGGAACCGTGTCTTTTGTGTACCGTTCGTGCAGTCGCGTCTTCATCGCTCTCGTCCCAAATCCTTTACTTGTCCAGCGTCGTGCCGCAGCGGCGGCAGGCGCGGACTTTGGTTCCGTCCGGCAAAATGTTCTGCCCCAGGCGGGTGTGCTTGTTGCAGCTGGGGCAAACGACCATCACGTTGGACACGTTGATGTTGCCTTCTTTTTCGACAATGCCGCCCTTGATGTTCTTGCCGGGATTGGGGCGGGTGTGGCGCTTGATGATCGAAGAGTGCTCGACCACCAGAGTGTTGTTTTTCGCGTTCACCGAAAGCACGCGGCCACTCTTGCCGGAATCCTTGCCGGCGATGATGCGTACGGTGTCGCCTTTGCGAATGGCGATGCTGTGGCGCGCGGGGCGCTCGTGATGCAATGTCATGACTTACCAGACCTCCGGAGCGAGCGAGACAATCTTAGTGAATTTTTTGTCGCGCAACTCTCTCGCGACGGGGCCAAACACGCGCGTTCCCACCGGTTCGCCCGCATCGTTGATTAAAACCGCAGCATTGTCATCGAAGCGGATGTACGTGCCATCCTTGCGCCGCCGCTCTTTGCGCATCCGAACGATCACGGCCTTGACGACCGTGCCCTGCTTGACCTGGCTTTCCGGTGTAGCCTCTTTCACCGACGCGGTGATCACGTCGCCGAGACCCGCTTTCAGTCCGGCATCGCCACCCACAGGCATAATGCACATCAGCTTCCGCGCGCCGGAATTGTCGGCCACCGTCAGCCAGGTTCGCATCTGAATCATGGTTCTGCTCCCCTGTCCCGCTTACTCGGCTGACGCATTGCGCGTCAGGATTTCTTTAAGGTTCCAGCGCTTCAAGCGCGACAGCGGCCGCGAGGCCACGATGCGCACGGTGTCGCCCTGCTTCGCTGCACGCTTTTCGTCGTGAGCGTAGAACTTTTTGGAAATGCGCACCACGCGGCGATACTTCGGGTGCTGCACCAGACGCGTTACTTCCACAACGATGGTCTTTTCCATCTTCGCGCTGGTCACCTTGCCGGTGAGCTCGGTTTGCTTGCCGGTAGTCTGCGCCGGCGCCGCGGGCTGCGCGGTTTGCGTTTGCGGTGTCATTACGCCTTCCCTGCCGCCGCGGATTTCGCGGACAGCTCTTGCGCGCGGAGGAGTGTCTTCACGCGCGCCAAATCTTTTTTCGCTTCACGCAACCGCTTGAGCGCTTCGGCTTGCCCGGTGGTGAGCTGAAACTTCAGCCGGAAGATTTGCTCGGTCAGCTCTTTGTGCTGAGCCTGCAGTTCGTTCACGCCGGCTTCGCGAAACTTTTCAATGCGCCGTGGCATGGTTAGAACGCTCCTGCGCGAGAAACGAATTTCGTCGGAATCGGCAGTTTGTGCGCCGCGAGGCCAAGTGCCTGGCGCGCCGTGGTTTCGTCGATGCCCGCCATCTCAAACATGATCCGCCCCGGCTTCACGACTGCGACCCATCTTTCCGGAGCGCCTTTGCCTTTGCCCATGCGGGTTTCCGCCGGCTTTTTGGTGAACGGCTTGTCCGGAAAAATCCGGATCCATAGCTTGCCGCCGCGCTTGATGAACCGCGTGATCGCGACGCGCGAGGCTTCAATCTGCCGGTCGGTAATCCACGCCGCTTCCATGGCTTTCAAACCGTAATCGCCGAAAGACAAATCCGCGCCGCGCCACGCTTTCCCGGTGCGCCGGCCGCGCATCTGCTTTCGGTACTTCACTTTCTTCGGCATCAACATCGTTCTATTCTCGCTTCCCCGAATTCCCCGGCTGCGCTTCCAGCCGTTTCTTAAATCCTGTTGCGATTTACGCCGCTACGGTCGCCGACTGCCGCTCTTTTTCGAGCTTGGCGCCGCGTTTGGGTACGTTTTCGCCCTGATAGACCCAGCACTTCACGCCGATGACGCCGTACGTCGTGTAGGCCTGCGCGAAACCGAAGTCGATGTCGGCGCGCAGCGTTTGCAGCGGCAAACGTCCTTGCAAGTACCATTCTTTGCGCGCGATTTCGGCGCCGTTCAAACGGCCGGCTACGCGGACTTTGATGCCTTTGCAGCCGAAACGCAGCGCCGAATCCACGGCTTTGCGCATCGCACGACGGAAGGCCACGCGCTTTTCGAGTTGCAGAGCAATCGATTCCGCAACGAGTTGCGCGTCGAGTTCCGGACGATGCACTTCCTGAATGTCGATGTGCACTTCGCGTTTGGTACGCTTCTGGACTTCCTGCTTGAGCTTGTCGATTTCCGCGCCTTTGCGGCCGATGATGATGCCTGGACGCGCAGTGTAGATGCGCACGACCAGTTTGTTGGCGGCGCGCTCGATGTCGATGGAGCTGACGCCGGCGCTCTTCAGGCGCTCTTTCAATTCGCGACGAAGCTTCACGTCTTCATGCAACAGGTCCGCGTAGTCGCGGTCGGCGTACCAGCGCGACTTGAACGGCTTGTTGTAGCCGAGCCGGAATCCGTATGGATGCGTTTTCTGTCCCATGGTTTTCCTTTGGGCGACGCTCGCGCGCCGTCCTTACTTCTTGCCTTTCTTCGACGGACCCTGCTTGCCGGTCAGTGCTTTGCGGACGCGACGCATCGTGCCGCGCGCGCCCTTTTGTGCTTCCACTTCGGCGATGTTCGCGGCCACGCGTTCCGCAGCGGCAACATGGTGCTCGGCAACTCCGACCCAGAGATGCGCAGTACGCTTCTGGTAGCGGAACGCCCGGCCCATCGGCGCGGGACGCAGCCGCTTCCAGCGCGGGCCTTCGTTCACAAAGCAGTTCGCCACATACAACTGGTCCACGTCGAGCGGCGAGCCAGCATCATCGGCTTTGCGTTCGGCATTGGCGATCGCGCTGCGCAACACTTTCTCAATATGTTTCGCGGCACGCTTGGGCGTGAAGCGCAACGTGTTGAGCGCGTCCTGCGCGCGCTGTCCGCGGATCAAATCCATCACCAGGCGCGCCTTTTGCGGCGAC
>Ga0335080_10000548_pt1 | contig 34701 bp, 38 predicted proteins | sample Lox_Sample_34_FD_206720 | JGI IMG/M metagenome (GOLD analysis project Ga0335080, IMG submission 206720) | Soil microbial communities from Loxahatchee National Wildlife Refuge, Florida, United States - Lox_Sample_3.4 | ecosystem: Environmental > Terrestrial > Soil > Wetlands | place: USA... | reverse complement strand
TCCCTGGATCATGCGGCTACGGGAGCTCTACAACGTGAGCCTGCCCGCTCGGATCGATGGGTGGCTCGAAGGCCTCTGCGAGCGGCAGGGGGTCGCCGCCGAGGTCGAGATCGTGAAGGGACTCGCGTGACGGACATCGAGATCTCCGAGCTCGCGGTCCGGCTTGGCGAGGTGACAGTGGTCGACGTGAGGCGGGCCGAGGAGTACGACGGCGTGCTCGGCGCTCCGTGTGATCCACGCCAGGGCCATATCCCCGGTGCGGTGAACCTCTCGATCGACGAGATGGTCTTCATGTCCGAGGGGGAGCTTCGAGACCGGCTCGCGCTCGCCGACGGCGCCGAGGTCGTCGCCTATTGCCACAGTGGCTCGCGGTCGGCGTCCGCGGTGCAGATTCTCCGGGGACTGGGGTTCGATGCGAGAAACTACTCGGGCTCTTGGCACGAGTGGTCACGTAGCGAGCTACCTCTCGAAACCTCAGATCTCGAAGCCACCGGTCCCGAGTGATGCGAGGGCCGCCGGCCGGGGTCGTGGTCTCGCTCGCTTCCTGCGTCGGCGACGACCCGGCCGACTACAACGCCTGAGCTCCGCTTCCGCTGCGCCGTGATCGCGCGGTGCGCGGTCGTCGGCACGCTGATGCTGCTGCCGGCCCCCGCGGTTGCGCAGCCGGCATGCAACGCGCCGCGGGCAACCGCCGCCTATACCGCCCGCGTCACTGCGGCGCTCGGGTCGAAGCGCGATCTCTGGGGGGAACAGCTGCTCGGCAGGCCGGGGGGGCCGACGCTCGCCGGGGCGAGCGGACGCCTCGCCCCGATCCTGTACGCCCGGACGGCCGGGGGCGGCCCGCTCACCCGCTCCGGGGTGTACTACCTGCCGTTCGCCGAGCCGGCAGGGCCGCTCGGAGCCGGCACGGTTGCGCTCCACGTCGCCGACGGGAGCGAGATCATTTCCCAGCGGGTCGGCGGGCCCGCCCTCGAGGTTTCGGTCGGCGGCTCAGGGTACGGGTCGTGTCTCTCACGTCTCGCTCCCGCGAGGCTTGCAGGCGGGTGGCTGCCGATCCTCGAGACGCGATACGGGTCGTACTCGCAGGAGTCGTTCGCAGCCCGCATCCCGGACTCGGCATCACTCGTGAGCTTCGTCCGCGTCTCCGGCCCCGGGCGGATCGAGTTCCGGCCCACTGTCGCCGGGCTCCGCCGCTCGGGCAACCGGCTTGTCCGAGGCTCGCGCGCCTACCTGGTCTTCTCGGCGGGAGGGCGCTGGAACGGCACCTCGCTCGTGTTCCCCAGGGGCCCTGCCTACGCCGGATGGCTCGATCCGGCGGCACCGGTGCGCCCGTTTGCACTCGACGCGCTCTCGTACGGGAAGACGAGGGCTTCCGTCGGTCACTACTGGACTGCCCGGCTCGCGCAGGGGGCTCACTTCGCGGTGCCGGAGGCGAAGGTCATGGAGGCGGAGCGGGCGCTGCTCGTCCAGAACCTCGAGCTCTCGTGGCGCTACAGCATCGGCAACCCCTACCAGGAGTTCTCCTTTCCCGAGAGCCTCGACGGAGCCCAGGTGATGGCGGAGCTCGGCTTCGCCGCAGTCAGTCGCGCGATCCTGCGGGTCTCGTTCACGCGGCGCCCGACCCCCTATCCCGGGTGGACAGCGGGGGAGGAGCTCCTCGCGGCATCGGACTACGTCCGTCTCACGGGCGACCGCAGCTTTCTCTCGGAGGAGACGCCGAGGCTGGTCGGATACGTCACGACCCTCCGTCGCCGACAGCAGGAGAGCGGGCTGCTCGCGCCGGAGCAGTTCTCGTCCGACATCAAGGACACGGTCCAGGGGCTCCACGCCCAGGCCGTCGCCTGGGAGGGGCTCCGTGCGATCGCCGCCGTGTGGCGCGAGGCGGGCCGGCGCGGTCTCTCGGCTCGTGCTGCCTCGATCGCCGCGACGCTCGGCCCGGCTCTGCGGCGGGCGGTCCGAGCGTCGCAGCGCCAGCTGCCGGACGGGTCGCTCTTCCTGCCCATGCGGCTCGGCGGCGACGAGGGGCCCTACGCAACGGTCACCGAGTCGCGTGAGGGGAGCTACTGGAACCTCGTGGCGCCGTACGCCCTCGCTTCCGGCCTCTTCCCGCCCGGGAGTACGCAGGCGAGGGGCGTGCTCGCCTACCTGCTCCGGCACGGGTCGCGGCTGCTCGGACTTGTTCGCGCCGGGGGGTACTCGCTGTACGGCCCGGATGCCTCGCCGGCGCGGTCCGGCACCGATCAGGTCTACGGTGTGAACACGGCTCGCTTCATGGCCGCCGAGGACCAGGCCGGCCAGCTCGTGCTGAGCCTCTACGGGCAGCTCGCGGACGGAATGACCCCGGGCACGTTCGTTGCGGGCGAGGCCGCGAGCGTGGCACCGGTCGACGGCTTGCGGTACCGCGCCGCCTACCTGCCCCCGAACAGCGTCGCCAACGACGCCTTCCTCGAGACCCTGCGGCTGATGCTCGTGCAGGATTCCGCCACCGAGCTTCGCCTCGCCTTCGCCACCCCGCGGGCCTGGCTCCGTCCGGGCCGTCGCATCGCGGCCGAACGGGTCCCGACTGGATTCGGTCCTGTCTCGTACACCCTCGAGGCATCCGACCGCGCAGTTCGGGTCCACGTCGACGTGCCCGCACAGAAGCCCGCTGCGCTCCTGCTGCGTCTGCGGCTGCCGCTCGGCGAGCGGATCAGGTCGGTCTCCCCACGGCGGCCGTTCGACGCTGCGACCGGAACCATCGACCTCACGGGAGCGGCCGGGCCCCTCGACCTGATCGTCCGGACGGCGTAGAGTCGCGGCGTGTCGGGGGGCTTGAAGGTGGGAACGGCGGCCGTCGTCGCGGCCGTTCTGGCGTCTTCGCCGGTGCCGCCGCCGGCCGGTGCCGCTCGCCCCCTCGTGCGCGGGAAGGTGCGGATCTGGACGATCGCCTACCGGGCGCACAACGGCGCCCGGCGGAGTGCCTACGTCGTGCTCCCTCGGTCGTACCGGCCAGGCCACGCGCCGCCGATCCCGCTCGTGATCTCCCCGCACGGGCGCGGGGTGACCGGTCGCGCCAACGTGAGGCTCTGGGGTCAGCTCCCCGCGATCGGGAACTTCGCGGTCGTGAGCCCGGACGGGCAGGGCAGGCTGCTCGGCAACTACTCGTGGGGCTCCGTGGGTCAGATCTCCGACCTCGCCCGGATGCCCGAGATCGTGCGTCTGACACTGCCCTGGGTGCACCTGGACCTGCGCCGGATCTACGCGTACGGAGGGAGCATGGGCGGCCAGGAGACGCTCCTTCTCGCCGCGCGCCACCCGCGCCTGCTGGCCGGGGCCGCCGCGTTCGACCCGGTGGTCGACTTCTCGTTGCAGTACCGGGACTTCGTTCGGCTCGCCTGTTCGAAGAGCTGCAGGCACGTCTGGCACGGTCCGATCGGGAAGTCGCTGCAGGCGCTCGCCCGCGCCGAGCTCGGCGGCGGACCCGTGCACGACCCGTACCCGTACGAGCTCCGAAGCCCGCTGACCTACGCGCGGGCGCTCGCGTACTCGCGCGTACCGCTCCAGATCTGGTGGAGCCCTCGTGACGCGATCGTGATCGACCAGCAGCGACAGGCGGCGCGTCTCGTCAAGACGATCCGGAAGCTCAACCCGAGGGCACCCCTGATCGGCTTCACGGGCGGCTGGCGGCACTCAGCCGAGATGCGCGCGAAGACGAGGCTGCCGCTGGCGCTCGCGGTCTTCGGGCTTCTGCCGCCGGCCTACGAGCGGGTCAACGGCCTGCGCGTGATCCGAGCCCCACCGGCTCGCTAGACAGGGCGGGCCGCTGCGAGAAACGCGAGGCAGAGCGCCCGGCCGAGCCGGTGCCAGCCGTCGATCTTCGCCTCCAGTTCGCGCTCGAGCTCGGCGAGCGGCCGCGGCAGCGACTCCTCGTCCTCCTCGAACCAGGCGAGCACCTGGCCCCGGCGTGCCTCGGGGTGGAATTGCACGGCCCACGCCCGCTCGCCGAGGCGGTAGCCCTGTGGCTGGGCCTGGGACCCTGCCAGCTCAACGGCCGCCGCCGGCAGCTCGAAGCCGTAGGCGTTGCCGACGAGCGCCTCGAAGCGCTCCGGAAGCACGCCCAGCACCCTGTCGGCCTGCCCGTCGGCCGTCAGCCACGCATCGACGAACCCGGCCTGCTGCTGGGGGAGTCGGGAGACCCGAGCCCCGAAGGCGTGTGCGAGCGTTTGCGCCCCCAGGCAGACGGCGAACAGTGGCGTCTCGGCCTCGACCAGCTCACGGAGCAGGTCGTACTCGTCCGCGAGCCAGGGGTGCTCGGCCTCCTCGCCGACGTTCATGTGTCCGCCCAGCACGAGCACGCCGTCGAACGGACCTCCCGGGCGCGACTCCTTCCCCATCTTCCACTCGACGAGCTCGTGCCCCTCTTCGGCGATCACCTCCCCGAAGAGCTCGGAACGGACGAGCTTGCCGTGGGTGACGGACAGGATCCGCATCCTCGGAAAGCTAGAGCACTCGTCAGCCTCAGCCGACCGGCACGTTCTGCTCCTCGAGCAGCTCGCGTAGGAGCTCGGCTCCGGCCGGTGCCTGAGCCACGCCGTCGGTCTGGTTGTTGTTGTTGAAGAACGCATAGGTCTGCTCGGAAGCGCCCGAGAGCTCGCGGAGCGGCTCGACCCATTCGGCCAGCTCCCCGGGCGTGTAGAGGTGGTCGAATCGCGCTGCCGCGCTGCCGCCGCGGACGTTCCAGGTGTCCGCGTTCCGCCCGTGGAAGCGGACGTAGGCGATCGGGCTCGTAGCCGCCACGAGCGTCTCCGGGACATTGGCGCCCTCCCGCCGCGGCGCGTCGACCGTCACATACGACATCCGCCGCTCCTCGAGCCAGCGCAGGACCTCCGCTCTCCGCACCTCGGCGAACCAGTCGCGATGGCGGAACTCGACCAGCATCTCGTCGCCACCGACCTGCTCGCGCGCCCATTCGAGGTAGTCGAGCGACGCCGGCTTCGGCACCACGTACGGCGGCAGTTGGAAGAGGATCCCGCCGAGCTTGCCCGCGCGGCGCAGGGGCTCGAGCGCACCCAGGAACTCGCGGAAGACGACCGCCCGGAGCTCTCGCGGCGGCCGGTCGACCCGACCGCGCGCGTCGAGCGGCATTCGCTCTCGTAGGTCTGGTGGCAGCTGCTCGAGTCGCACCGGATGCCGGGTCATGAGGCCGAAAGCCTTGATGTGCATCACGAAGCCGGGCGGCGTCCGGTCGGCCCAACCCTGCACCATCCCCGCCTCGGGCACGCGGTAGAACGTGGAGTCGACCTCGACGGTCGAGTAGCGCTCCGCGTACCAACCGAGACGATCCTTCGCCGGCAGTCCCTTCGGGTACCAGTGCTTGACGAGCGCGTCGTCGGCGAAGGAGCAGGTACCGATGCGAACAGGAGTTGCCAACCCGCATACCCTACGGCGGCCGTGAACCGGGTTCAGGTTTAGCCTGACCCCGAGGTGCGACAGGGCCTCTCCGTAGAATCGCCGCCATGGATCCGAGGCCGATCGGCGTGTTCGACTCGGGCGTCGGCGGTCTGACCGTCCTGCACGAGTGCCTGGTCACGATGCCCCACGAAGACTTCGTCTACCTCGGCGACCACGCCCGCCTCCCCTACGGGCCGAGACCACTGCACGAGATCGCCCGCTTCGCCCACGAGATCGCCGTCTACCTGGAGCGCGAGGGCGTGAAGCTGATCGTGGTCGCGTGCAACGCGGCCACCTCGGCCGCCCTGCCGGCGCTCCAGTCCTCGCTCGCCGTCCCGATCGTCGGCGTGCTCGCTCCCGAGGCCGCGGCCGCGGTGCGAGCAACCAGGAACCGGCGCGTGGGGCTGCTCGCCACCCAGGCGACGGTCTCTGCGGGGCGCTACCGGAGCCTGGTGCAGACCCTCGACGCGGGCGTCCGGTTCACAGCCGTCGCCTGCCCCGACCTCGTTCCGCTGATCGAGGCAGGCGAGCAGACCGTCGACGCGGTGCGCGCGTACGCCGAGCCCATCCGCCGCGCCGGCTGCGACACCGTGATCCTCGGCTGCACCCACTACCCGCTGATCCGGCCGGTCTTCCAGCGCGTCTTCGGCCGGGAGATAACGCTCGTCTTCTCGGCTGACGAGACGGCCCGGGAGGTCGACGAGACCCTCCGTCGCAAGGGCTGGGAGAACGCCTCCGGACGCGAGGGCGTCTACCGCTTCCTCACCACCGGCGACCCGGAGCTCTTCCGGACCCTCGGCGAGCGCTTCCTGCAGCTCCCGCTCGCGGAGGTGTCCGGCGTGTCGGTTGCCGAGCTCGAGCGGATTGCCGCGTGAGCCGTTCAGACGGGAGGCGTGCCGACCAGCTGCGGGCGGCCTCCGCCGATCCGCGGTTCCTCGAGCAACCGCACGGGATGGTGCTCTGGGCGCAGGGCAAGACACGGGTTCTCTGCACGGCGAGCGTGGTCGAGAGCGTTCCCCGCTGGCTGTACCGCAGCGGGCGCGGCTGGGTCACCGCGGAGTACTCACTCCTGCCCGCCTCGACGGGCGAGCGCACCGAGCGCGAGGCCGCCCGAGGGAAGCAGGGGGGCCGGACGGTCGAGATCCAGCGGCTGGTCGGCCGTGCCATCCGCGGCGTCGTCGATTTCGAGGCGCTCGGCGAGCGCACCGTCCACCTCGACTGCGACGTCCTCCAGGCGGACGGCGGCACGCGGTGCGCTGCGATCTGCGGCGCTTACGTGGCTCTCGCACGCGCCCTCGACCGATTCGGCCTCTCCAAGGCGCTCACGGGCTCGGTCGCCGCGGTCTCGGTGGGCGTCGTGGGCGGCGAGCCGTTGCTGGACCTCGACTACAGCGAGGACTCGACCGCCGACGTCGACCTGAACGTCGTGATGACCGGGGAGCAGGAGTTCGTCGAGGTACAGGCGACCGCCGAGCGGGTGCCGTTCGACCGGGAGCGGCTCGACGAGCTGCTCGACCTGGCCGCGGCCGGGATCGAGAAGCTTTCTGCGCTCCAGCGCGAGGCTATCGACGTCCCCCGCGACTGACCGGCCGCCGGATGAAGGTCGTGCTCGCATCGCAGAACCGGCACAAGCTCGAGGAGCTCCGCGACGCGCTGAGCGGCTGGGAGCTCGAGGCACTCGAAGCCGATCGCTGGCCGGAGGAGACCGGGGAGACGTACTACGAGAACGCGTTGATCAAGGCCCGCTTCGGCCGGCGGCTCGCCGACGCGAAGATGTGGGTGCTCGGCGAAGACTCGGGGATCGAGTGCGTCGCGCTCGACGGTGCGCCCGGGTTGCACTCGGCGCGCTGGGCGCCGGGGCTCGACCAGGCCGATGCGCTACTCGCACGGCTCGATGGGGAGCCCATGCGTCGGGCGAGGATGGTGACCGAACTCGTTGCGCTGTCGCCGTCCGGCGAAGAGCTGCGCGGCGTCGGCGTCCTCGAGGGGGAGCTGGCCACCGAGCGGCGCGGCAGCGGGGGTTTCGGCTATGACCCGATCTTCATCCCGGATGGCCAGACACGGACGGTGGCGGAGATCGGCGACGACTGGAAGCGCCGGAACTCCCATCGAGCCCGTGCCGCTCACGCGCTCGAGGCTGCGGTTGCCGGGGCCCGGGGCGCGGGCTGAACCGGGGAAGTCCGCGACCGCACCGAGCGGCGGCAGTATGCTCCGGCCATGGATGCCGCTCAGGCCCTCGCTGACCTGACCGAGATCTCCTCGCAGGTGCATCAGGTCGCGATCCTCGACCAGGACGGGACGCTGCTCGCGGCCACAGCCCGCGACACCGCTCGGGCCGAGCGGTTCATCGCGACTGTGACTCCGCTGCTCGAGGAGGCCGACCGTCTCGCCCGTTCGCGTGGGCTGGCCGAGCTGGCGCAGCTCGAGGTCTCCACGCTCGACGGGAGCGTGTTCGCGGTGCGCCGCGACGGCCGCCTGATCGTGGCGACCACTCGTCCGGATCCGACGGTCGGGCTCATCTTCTACGACCTCAAGCACTGCCTCGGCAGCATCGACGGCGCGGCGGAGCCGCATCCGGAGCCAGACGGCTCGGGCGAGCCGCGCAAGGCCACCCGCAGGCGAAGAAAGGCCGACACCTCTGCGTAAGTCGCTCACAGCCGTGGTGCTGGTCGCCGGCTCGGTCGCGGGCTCGGCCCTCTATCGCCGTCGCTCCGCGCGGCGGCTCGAGCGCGTCGAGCTCTACGCGGGCGACGGCTCGATGGTCTCCCTGCCCGACGGATCGGTCGATGCCGAGCGGATGCTCTCGCTCGCCCGGGACGTCCTCGCCCTGCCGGGCTAGGTGTCGGAGCTGGTAGGGGCGATCCGCGAAGCCGCCCTTCTCGAGGGCGACTTCCTGCTGCGCTCAGGAGCTCGAAGCACGTATTACCTGGACAAGTACCGGTTCTCAACCCGGCCCGACCTCCTTCGGGCGCTCGGAGAGGCCATCGCCGCTGCAGTCGTCGAGCACGATCCCGATGCGGTGCGGCTCGCCGCGCCCGAGCTCGGGGCCGTCCCGCTCGCCGCGGCCGCCTCCCTCGAGGCCGGCCTTCCGTTCGTGATCGTCCGGAACGCCGCAAAGGATCACGGCACGGGAAACCGGATCGAGGGTGTGTTCGAGCCCGGAGAGCGGGTCTGCCTCGTCGAGGACGTCGTCACGGCGGGTGGTGCCGCGCTCGAGGCCGTCGAAGTCCTCCGGGAGGCCGGCCTTCTCGTCTCGACGGTCGTCTGCGTCGTCGACCGCGAGGAGGGAGGGGCCGACGCGCTCGCCCGCGCCGCCGTCAGGCTCCGGGCGCTCATGCTCGCCTCCGAAGTACGGAATGCGGCTTCCACCCCGCATGGTTGAGCGATATCCGATCGGGTTGTTAGGGTCTCGCACAAGGTCTGACGAATTCGCCACCCCAATCAGGAGGAAGCTTTGACGAAGCAGGAGTTCATCCAGAAGGTCGCCTCGAAGAGCGGCCTGTCGAACCGGGATGCGGGGAAGGCCGTCGACGCGTTCCTGGAGTCGGTCACCGACGCGCTGAAGGCAGGCGACTCGGTCAACTTCACGGGTTTCGGGAAGTTCTCTGCGGCCGCTCGCGCTGCGCGCATGGGGGTCAACCCGCGCACCGGCGAGCGTGTCCACATCGCAGCTACAACCGTGCCCAAGTTCAGCGCGGGCAGCCAGCTCAAGGCGGCGCTCAAGTAGGCGATCGCACCTCCGGAGGACTGACGGGGGCCGCACCCTGTTCAACGGGCAGTGCGGCCCCCTCTGTCTCTCGCACCCGAGGGCCGGCCGCCGTGTCGGGCGCGGCGTCTAACCTTGGTTCGGATGGCTGTCACGACGCTCACCTTCGGTGACCGGGTCGCCGTCGAGGTCGAGCGCAAGCGGAGTCAGCTCGTGGTGGGGCTGGATCCACGTCCCGACCTGCTCCCGGTCGAGCTGCGCGGTGACGTCGCCCGGTTCTGCTGCGGGATCGTCGATGCCGTCGCTCCGCACGCGGTCGCCGTGAAGCCCCAGCTCGCCTTCTTCGAGGCGCTCGGCCCGCCGGGGGCGCTCGCGTTCGCCGAGGTCTGCGCCTACGCCAGGCGCGCCGGCCTGATCGTGATCGCCGACGGGAAGCGCGGCGACGTCGGCTCGACAGCGCGTGCCTACGCGGCCGCATACCTCGAGGGCCCAGAGCCGACCGCCGACGCGCTCACCGTCAATCCGTGGCTCGGCCGCGAGTCGGTGGAGCCGTATCTCGCCGCTGCGCGGCGCTCGGGCACCGGCATCTTCTGCGTCGTCAAGACGTCCAACGCGAGCGGCGAGGTGCAGGACATGACCCTCTCGGACGGTCGTCCTGCCTGGCAGGCGGTCGCCGCGCTCGTCGCCGACTGGGGCGCCGATCTCGTCGGCGAGCACGGTCTGTCGGCGGTCGGGGCGGTCGTCGGCGCCACCCATCCCAGGGCAGTGACCGAGGCCCGACGGCTCCTACCCCAGTCGATCCTGCTCCTACCGGGCGTCGGCGCGCAGGGGGCCAAGCCCGGCGACCTCGCACGTGCCTTCACGAGCGGGCCCGCGAGCGCGCTCGTGAATGCGTCCCGCTCGATCAACTACGCCTTCCGTGACGACGGCGGGGACTTCCGCGTAGCTGCCGGCGCGGAGGCCGCCCGACTCCGACATGAGATATGGACCGTCTCGGGTTGGTAGCCGCCCCGGGCGGGCGCACCTGGCGTACCTACGCTGCGCCGGCGGCGGCTCTGCTCGCGGCCACGGTTGCCGTCGCGATCCTGAGGGGCGGTCTCGGCGGAGGTCACCCGTCACGGCCTGCGCCGGCGAAGACCGCGCCGCATACCGCCGGGAAGCCGCACCGCGGTCATACGCTCTACGTCGTGCGGGCGGGAGACACGATCGAGCGGATCTCCGCGCGGACGGGTATCTCTCAGGCGCGCCTGCTGAAGCTCAACCCGAAGGCCTCGCCGACCGCCCTCTTCATCGGCGAGAAGCTCCACCTACGATGAGAGGGCTGGTTGCGGCCGCGCTCGTCGCGGCCTGCTTGCTCGCGGGCTCTGCCGGGGCCGCGGCGCCGAACGTCGACGCGCGCGCCTGGTTGGTCGAGAACCCGCTCACCGGTGAGATCCTCGACCAGCACGCCGATCACTACCGGGTGCCGATCGCCTCGATCACGAAGCTGATGACGGTGATCGTCGCCCTGCAGCACCTGAAGCTGTCGGACGTCGTCAGCGTCGACCCGAGGGCGGCTGCTGTCGGCCAGGAGTCCATCTACCTCGAGCCTGACCAGCAGATCACGGTTGCCGATCTGGTCAGGGCGGCGATGATCCAGTCGGCGAACGACGCGGCCGACGCGCTCGCGCTCGCCACCGCTCCGAGCTTCCCAGCCTTCGCGCAGCTGATGAACGCGCAGGCGGTGTCGCTCGGGCTCACCGACTCCCACTTCGTCCGCCCCGATGGGCTCGACGCGCCCGGCGAGTACTCGAGCGCCCGGGACGTCACGAAGCTCGCGATCGCGGCGATGGCCATCCCTGCGGTCCGTTCCGCTGTTTCGATGGTGACCGCAACACTCGCCGATGGGCGCGTCCTCCACACTTGGAACGACCTACTCGGGGTCGTCCCCGGCGTGTTCGGGGTGAAGACCGGCCATACCGACAAGGCGCTCTGGGGCCAGGTGGCGGCGATCCGGGGAGACGGCACGACGATCTACGCGACGATCCTCGGCAGTCCGTCGCGGTCAAGGCGGAACGCCGACCTCGAGACCCTGCTCGCCTACGGGCTCAGCCAGTACCGCCAGGTGGATGCGGTCACGACCGGACGCGACTACGCGAGCGTGACGCTGCCGTACGGGCGTGCGCCGCTCACCTTGATCGCTGCCGCTCCGCTTCAGGCCGTCGTCAGGGTCGGCCGCCCGCTCGCCGAGCGTGTCATTGCCCCGCTCAGCGCCTCGCTGCCGATTCGCCGGGGGCAGGTGCTCGGGCACGTCGAGGTGTGGGCGCACGGCCGTCTCCTCGGCAGACGAGCGCTCGTCGCGTCACGCGCCGTGGCGAAGCCCGGGCTCGCTGCCCGCGTGGAGTGGTACGCAGGGCGTACAGTCCATCACGTCGTCGGCCTGATCACGCCATGATCGTCACGGTCACGCTCAACGCTGCCTTTGCCCGCACGATCACCGTCCCGAACTTCCAGCGGGGCCAGCGCCACCGCGCCAGCGCGGGGCTTCCGCTCGCAGGCGGGAAGGGCATCAACGTCGCGCGGGCGCTGAAGGCTCTCGACGTCCCGGTCGTCGCTACCGGCCTCGCCGGCGGGCAGGCCGGATTGCGCATCGTCGAGCGGCTGACCGGCGAGGCGATCCTCAACGACTTCGTCCGTATCGAGGACGAGTCCCGCACGACGACCGCCGTCGTCGATCCCACCAACTCGAGCTACACGGAGATCAACGAGTGGGGCCCGCTCGTGAAGCCGGAGGAGCTCGAGCTCTTCGACGCCAAGCTGCGCTACCTGTCGCAGGCCGCCAGCCTGGTCGTGTTCGCGGGCTCGCTGCCGCGGGACGTCCCCGACGACTTCTATGCCGAGGTGATCCGCGATCTCTCCCGCCGGCAGATCCCCTCCGCCCTCGACTGCGAGGGCGAGGCACTGCGGGTCGGACTCGAGGCTGAACCCTTCCTCGTCTCCCCGAATCAAGCCGAGGCGGAGTCGCTGGTGGGGCAGGAGTTCCACGACGACGAGGACTTCCTGCTCGCACTCGACGGGATCGCAGACAGGGGCGCGCGCAACGTGCTGATCACGACCGAGACCGGCTGCTACGCGCTCCTCCGTGAGGACCGGACCGTCCATCGCTACCGCGTGGAGGCCCCACGCCTCGAGCCCGTGTCACGTGTCGGCGCAGGGGACACCATGCTGGCCGGGTTCGTCGCCGCATGGGAGGCCGGGCGCGGCCACGAGCAGATGCTGCGCGAGGCGGTTGCAGCAGGTGCGGCGTCGGTGCTCATGCTCGGGGCGGGGCACTTCGACCCGCGGGAGGCGCACCGGCTCCAGGCAGGTGTGACGGTCACCGAGCTGACCGAGGTCGCCGCGCTCTAGCGAATACCGGCCAGGCCGGCGGGTATCGTGTCGTGATGGAGATCGGGAGAGTCGAGCGGCTGGACGACTCCGCGCTCGACCGTTCCGATGGATTGTTCAGTGACAAGTTCGGCAAGGAAGGGCTCACGTTCGACGACGTGCTGCTCCTGCCCGCCGAGTCTGCGGTCCTTCCGAACGACGTCTCGACCGCGACGCGGCTGACGCGGACGATCGCGCTCGAGATTCCGGTCGTCTCGGCGGCGATGGACACGGTTACCGAGGCCCGCCTGGCGATCGCCCTAGCGCGCGAGGGCGGGATCGGGATCGTGCACCGCAACCTCTCCATCGCAGACCAGGTGGCCGAGGTCGACAAGGTCAAGCGCTCCGAGTCGGGGATGATCGTCGAGCCGCTGACGCTACCGCCCACCGCGCTCGTGGCCGACGCGCTCGAGCTGATGGAGCACTACCACGTCTCGGGCGTTCCGATCACGGAGGACGGCGGCCGCCTGGTCGGGATCCTCACCAACCGCGACCTCCGGTTCGAGAAGGACGTGACGCAACCCGTCTCGGCGCTGATGACCTCGACGAACCTGGTGACGGCGCCGGTTGGCACCACGCTCGGGGAGGCCGAGCAGCTTCTCCACCGACATCGGATCGAGAAGCTACCGGTGGTCGACGCCGACGGGATCCTGCAAGGGCTCATCACCGTCAAGGACATCTCGAAGCGCATCGAGTTCCCGTACTCGACCAAAGACCTCCAGGGCCGTTTGCGCGTCGGTGCGGCGGTCGGTGTAGGCCCCGACGCTCTCGAACGCGCGCAGGCGCTCGTCGAGGCGGGCGCGGACGTGCTCGTCGTCGACACCGCGCACGGTCACTCTCGTGGCGTGATCGAGATGGTGGCGCGGATCAAGCACCTTTCCGGCGAGTTCGAGGTCGTCGCCGGCAACATCGCGACCGCCGAGGCTGCCGAGGCGTTGATCGACGCGGGCGCCGACGCGGTCAAGGCCGGCATCGGGCCGGGCTCGAGCTGCACGACACGCATCGTCGCGGGGGTTGGCGTGCCCCAGGTGACCGCGGTCCACGACATCGCCCAGGTCGCGGCGCCTCAGGGTGTGCCGGTGATCGCCGACGGCGGGATCACCTCGTCGGGCGACGTTGCGAAGGCGATCGCGGCCGGTGCGGACACGGTCATGCTCGGCTCCTACCTCGCCGGGACGGACGAGGCGCCCGGTGACGTCATCTACTCGCAGGGGGAGCGGTACAAGGAGTACCGGGGCATGGGCTCGATCGGCGCGATGAAGGCGCGCGGCTTCTCGAAGGACCGCTACTTCCAGGGCGACGTCGAGGATGTCGAGAAGCTCGTCCCCGAGGGGATCGAGGGACGCGTCCCCTACAAGGGCGCCCTGAGCGGCGTCGTCCACCAGATTGTCGGGGGCGTCCGGCAGGCGATGGGGTACTGCGGCGCGCCCACCATCGACACGATGAAACAGGCCCGGTTCGTCCGCATCACCGGCGCCGGGCTGCGTGAGTCGCACCCGCACGACATCACGATCACGAAGGACGCGCCCAACTATCGCCGCTCCTGAGGTCGTCCCGATCGGGCGGAAGCTGCTCCCGGAGGAGCGGCCGGTGCTAGTGCTCGATTTCGGAGGCCAGTACTCGCAGCTGATCGCCCGGCGCGTGCGCGAGGCGCGCGTCTACTCGGAGCTCGTCTCCTACCGGGCGAGCGCGGAGGCGATCCGGCGTCGCGACCCCGCGGCGATCATCCTCTCCGGGGGGCCTGCCTCGGTCTATGCCGGCGACGCGCCTCGGTGCGACCCCGCGATCTTCGCCCTCGGCGTGCCGACGCTCGGCATCTGCTACGGGATGCAGCTGATGGCGCTCGAGCTCGGCGGCCGGGTCGACCGGACCGGCGTGGGCGAGTTCGGGAAGGCGGCGCTCCGCTTGCGCGGGGCGCTGGGGAAAGACCTCCCCGAAGAGCAGATCGTCTGGATGTCCCACCGCGACTCCGTGGTCTCGCCGCCGCCGGGAGCCGCGGTCACCGCCTCGACGGACTCGACGCCGATCGGCGCCTTCGAGGATGCGGCGCGCGGCCTGTACGGGATCCAGTTCCATCCCGAGGTCGTCCACACTCCGCACGGAATGGCTTTGCTCAAGAACTTCCTCTACGGCGTCGCCGACGCGTCGCCGAGCTGGACGCCGGCCGCCGTGATCGAGGAACAGATCGAGCGCATCCGAGCCCGCGTCGGCCCTGACCGTGTGCTCTGCGGGCTCTCGGGGGGCGTCGACAGCGCGGTGGCCGCGCTTCTCGTCCACAAGGCGGTCGGTGACCAGCTGACCTGTGTCTTCGTCGACCACGGCCTGCTGCGGAAGGACGAGGCGGCCCAGGTCGTCGAGACCTTCGGGGGCCACTTCCGCGTCCCGCTCGTTCACGTCGAAGCGGAGCAGCGGTTTCTCGAGAAGCTCGACGGCGTAACCGATCCCGAGGAGAAGCGAATGCGGATCGGCGAGGAGTTCATCAGGGTCTTCGAGGACGAGGCACGGAGGCTGGGCGACGTGCGCTGGCTCGTCCAGGGGACGCTCTACTCAGACGTGATCGAGTCCGGAGGCGAGGCCGGGGTGGCCGAGTCGATCAAGAGCCACCACAATGTGGGCGGCCTTCCCGCCGACATGAAGATGAAGCTCGTCGAGCCGCTGCGGATGCTCTTCAAAGACGAGGTGAGGCGCGTCGGCGAGGAGCTCGGAATGCCCGAGCGGATGGTCTGGCGCCAGCCGTTCCCGGGTCCCGGGCTTGCGATCAGGATCATCGGCGAGGTGACTGCCGAGCGGCTCGAAGCGCTCCGCGAGGCCGACTCGATCCTTCAGGAGGAGATCAGGCGGGCCGGTCTCTACCGCGACCTGTGGCAGTCGTTCGCCGTCCTGCCGGCGATCCGTACCGTCGGCGTCCAGGGCGATTCCCGCTCGTACGGCTACGTGATCGTGATCCGCGCCGTCACCTCGGACGACGCGATGACGGCAGACTGGGCTCGACTTCCGTACGATCTCGTCGAGCTCGTGTCCTCGAGGATCGTCAACGAGGTCCCTGCCGTGAACCGCGTGGTTCTCGACGTGACCTCTAAGCCGCCTGCGACCATCGAATGGGAATGACGGTCAGGCTCCTGATAGCGACGCTGCTCGCGGCTGCGGCTCTCCCCGTTGCGGGCGCCGCTGCGGCGACGAAGACGATCCGGGTCACATCGGTGACAGTGTCGATGAGCATTCACGACGTCAAGCCGAAGGGCGCGAGCAAGGGGGACACGATCACCTACCGAGACAAGCTCGTGAACGCCGCAGCGCAGTTCGGGCGGAAGAAGGGCGCGGTCGTCGGCTCCGACAGCGGCAAGATGACCTTCACGAGCGCCCACGCGGCTGTCTTCCACGGGAAGGCGATCCTCCCGGGGGGCACGCTCATCCTCTCGGGCGCCGTCTACTCGACCCCGGCTGGACTCGTCGTGCCGGTGATCGGCGGCACCGGCGTCTACGCCGACATGCACGGGACGCTCACGGTCGGAAAGGGCAAGGACAACGTGCCGAATACGTACCGTCTGACGGCCGCAGCGGGCCCGGTCGCCTGACCTCGCCTTGCCCGTGAACAGGGCGGTCGTCGACGCGACCACCTGAACTTCCGTCCGGCGAGTCGGCGCTACGAGCTCGGCTCGACGACGATCAGCGAGTTCCCGTCGGGGTCGCGCACCCAGAACATCGGGGGCACCGGGTCTCCCCACCGGGTGACCTCGGCGTCCACGTCGGCGCCGGCCGACCTGAGCGATGCGTGATCGGCATCGACATCCTTCGTGTCGAGGCAGATGCCGGTCTGGCTGCCACCGGCCTCGGCGCCGTTGGGCGGCGGTGCGAGAGCGATCGTCGTCGGTGTGCCGGCAACCGCCACCTCCACCCACCGGCCGGCGTCCCCCATCGGGACGTCGACCACCTTCTCGAAGCCGAGCGTGTTGACGTAGAAGTCGATCGCCCTGTCGGTGTCGGCCACGGTGACACACACGCGTCCGACCTGGGTCAGGTTCAGCTTGGCCATTTGAGTCTCCTTGCTCATTGGGTTCCGTGACCTTAGACGGCCGCGCCCGCGAGAACTCATCGTTCGCAGTCGCCTCCCGACGGCGGTGCGCTTGTCCGAGGAAGCGCGGGAGAATCTCATCGATGCGCTTGTAACTTGCACCACAAGCATCGTGTTCGACCCGAGTTTCAGCGCACTCGCGTGCGCGACCGTTCCTTCGTCAGAGCGCGAGTGGGGCGTAGCGGGCGCGAACCTCGTCGACGAAGGCCGCCATCGAGTTTGCCAGGTCGGCGTCCTCGATCTCGAGCACGTTCTCGGCGTTTCGCTCCCCCGACCGCGACAGGTTGAACGAGCCGGCGAACACCGTGTCGTCCGCCACGGTCAGCTTGGCGTGCATGAAGTCGTGGACGTCCCCGCCGCCGTAGGGAGTCGACGGCTTGGCGCTGAACTGCCCGGCCGCAATTCGGTCGAGGAGCGGCAGCTTCCAGGCCCGGTGGCTGATCCGCCACTGGTGGGCGACGTCGCGCATCTGGGTCTCGTCGAAGCACCCGGCAACGTCGACCTTGCCGGTCGCGAGCGCGGAGGTGAGGGCGCCGAGGACGGGCGGTGCGGTGAGGATCGGCGAGCAGATGCGAATCCGGCGCCGCGCACGGCCCATCGCCTGGCCGATCCGATGAGAGAGGTCCTCTCCGTGCCCCGGCGTGAACCAGACCCGGACGCCGTCGTGCCACGTCGGAGGTACCCGACCCGTATCGGCGACCTCGTCTGCGAGCAGTAGCTGCTCGAAGTCCCGCTGGAACTCGGTCGCGAGCGCGCGCGACTCGGCGATGACGATCACGTTCTCCTGACGCGACCAGGCATCGTCCGTCCAGTTGGTCGAGCCGGTCCACACCGACTCGCCGTCCCGGATCACGTACTTGTGGTGCATGAGATCCGGAACCCCGGCCACCGGATAGGACTCGAGCGGAAGCGATTCGATCAACGCCTCGTCGGGCGAGGCCGGCGGCGGCACGGGGATCGGTTTCGAGTGATCGACGTTGTAGGCAAGCCGGATCCGGACGCCGCGGCCCGCGGCTCTGCGCAGGGCGTCCCCGACGATCGCCGCGGTCTCCGCCCCGAGGTCGAAGTCGTACTGCGCCAGCTCGAGTGTCCTTTTCGCCCCGTCGAGGAAGCCTGCGATCGCCGACGCGATCTCGTACGGGCGCTGGCCGCCGTCGGTCAGAGTACGGATCGTGATCTCGGGCTTCATCGAGCGGCTGGTGTCGGCCCGCATCGGAGCGACCTTCAACTTCTACCGGGACGGAGATCGGGCTGCCCTTCTGCGCGACCGCCTCGCCGACTACCTCGAGCGCCGAGCGGCGGCCCCGGTCCTGCTCCTCGGCGAGGCGCCCGGCTATCGAGGAACGCGCATCTCGGGGATTCCGTTCACATCCGAGCGTCAGCTGACCGGCTCCGGGCCTGCGGAGGCGACGGCAACCCTCGTCCACCGGACGCTCGCCGACCTCGGCGTCGCACGTGAAGTCCTCCTCTGGAACCTTGTTCCGACGCATCCGGGTGACGCGGGCTCCAACCGCCGGCCGACGCGGGCCGAGATCGAGGCCGGCATCCCGTTCGCGCTCGAGCTCGCATGCGGACGGGAGGTCGTCCCGATCGGCAGGCTCGCGTGGCAGGCGCTCGGCGGGGTCTACGTACGTCATCCGGCTCATGGAGGGGCGCTCGCCTTCCGCAACGGGCTCCGGGCTGCGTTGCTCTGAACCATCCCGATCCTGGTACCATCGAGGCGCGGCGGACGTACGTGTCCGCCCTTCTTACGAGCGAGACCTGTTGATGAAGACCTACAGCGCCAAGCCTGGCGAGATCCAACGCGACTGGTACGTCGTCGACGCCGACGGGCAGACCCTGGGGCGCCTGGCGACCCAGATCGCAGACCGCCTGCGCGGCAAGGGCAAGCCGCAGTTCACTCCCCACGTCGACACGGGCGACTTCGTGATCGTGGTCAACGCGGAGAAGATCGCGGTCACAGGGTCGAAACTCGACGACAAGCTGTACTACCGCCACTCGGGCTATCCGGGCGGCCTGAAGGTGCGTCCGCTGCGAGAGCAGCTGGAGCGTCGCCCGACCGAGGTGATCCGGAAGGCCGTCAAGGGCATGCTCCCCCGCAACAAGCTCGCCCGTCGTCAGCTGACCAAGCTCAAGGTCTACGCAGGCCCGGAGCATCCGCACGCAGCACAGGAGCCAAAGCCCTTCTGATGTCGACGCAGGCTCAGTACCTCGGAACGGGGAAGCGGAAGACGTCGGTCGCGCGGGTGATCCTGCGCCCGGGCGACGGCAAGACCTGGATAAACGGCAAGCAGATCGAGGCGTATTTCCCGCGGCTCGCCCACCGCAAGATGATCATGGCGCCGCTCGAGACGGCGGAGCTCGCCGGGCAGTACGACCTCCGCGTCCGGGTGCACGGCGGCGGCCCCTCGGGGCAGGCCGGCGCGATCCGACACGGCGTCGCCCGAGCGCTCGTCGAGGTGAATCCCGATTTCCGGGTCATGCTCAAGCGACAGGGCTTCCTGACGCGAGACGCCCGCCAGGTCGAGCGCAAGAAGGCCGGCCTGCACAAGGCGCGCAAGGCGCCCCAGTTTTCCAAGCGGTAGCTCTCGAAGCGCTAGCGCTCGCGTGCGCACTAACCTCCGCCCGATGGGCCGGCAGTACTTCGGGACTGACGGTGTTCGAGGGGTCGTCGGCGAGCTGCTGACCGCCGATCTGGTCGAAAGGCTCGGCCGTGCGGCGACGCTCTGGAGCGGCGCTCGCCGGGTCTTCGTCGGACGGGACACCCGCGGCTCCGGGCTCGAGCTCGAGGGTGCGCTCACCGACGGGATCGTCTCGGCCGGGGCAGACGCGGTCCTCGGCGGAGTTCTCCCGAGCGGTGCCGTCGCGATCCGGGCGCTGGACTTCGACCTCGGAGTCGTGATCACCGCCTCGCACAATCCGCCCGAGTACAACGGCGTGAAGCTCTTCAGGCGCGACGGGAAGCTCAGCGACGCAGACGAGGAGGCGATCGAGAAGCTGCTCGACGCGCCGACGGGCCCCGTGCGAGGCACGGTCGAGCACGCTGCCGAGGCGAGAGAGGCCTATGTCGATTACGTGACGACCACGTTCGGCGCGGATCTCTCCGGGCTCGACCTCGTCGTCGATTGCGCCAACGGCGCCTGCTCCGGCCTCGCCGCGAGCGCCTTCGGACGGCTCGGGGCAACGGTGCATTCGATCGGCGACTCGCCGGACGGTACGAACATCAACGAGGGCTGCGGAGCCACCGACACGGCGTTGCTCCAGCGGACCGTGGTCGAGCGCGGCGCTGCGCTCGGGCTCGCCTTCGACGGCGACGGCGACAGGCTGATCGCGGTCGACGAGCGCGGCGAGGTCGTCGACGGCGACGGGATCCTGGCGATCCTCGCGCTCTACCTCGACGAGAAGCTCGTCGTCGTCACGCAGATGACGAACCTCGGCTTCCACGCACTCATGGAGGAGCGGGGGATTCGGGTCGTGACCACCGACGTCGGCGATCGCTACGTGCTCGAGGCGCTCGTGCGAGAGGGAGGCGTTCTCGGAGGCGAGCAGTCGGGCCACATCATCCACCTCGCCGACCACGTCACCGGCGACGGGCTCCCCGCCGCCCTCCTCCTCTGCGCCGCGCTGCGCGGACGCCGGCTCAGCGAGGCGGCGGCCATCTTGCAGCGCTTCGTCCAGTGCAAGAAAGACGTGCGCGTCTCCACGAAGCAGCTCACCTCCGCGGTCGAGGCGGCGATCGATCGCGCCAACGCCGAGCTCGTCGGCGAGGGGCGCGTGCTCGTCCGCCCGTCGGGTACAGAACCGATCATCCGCATTCTCGTCGAGGCCCGCGACGGAGCGTTGGCCGAGAAGGCCTGTGATAAGATCAGTGAGCTTGTCGAGAGCGAGCTCGGCTGATTCGCAACGCAGGAACCAGAGCCTGCGACAGCGACTGGGGCCGGGCTTTTCGCGTCTAGAAAGCCATTTTCCATGTGCGGGATCATCGGATACGTCGGGAGTCGCCCCTCGAAGGACCTGCTGATCGCCGGGCTCGAGCGGCTCGAGTTCCGGGGCTACGACTCTGCCGGGATCGCCTTGCTCGAGGATGACGGGCTGGAGTACGTCCGCGCGGTCGGGAACCTCGCGAACCTGAAGGAGGCGACCGGTGCAAACGGCTCGCGTGCGACCACCGGGGTGGGACACACCCGCTGGGCCACCCACGGCGGCGTGAACGAGGACAACGCGCATCCGCTCACCGGCTGCGAGGACGGCATGCTCGCGATCGTCCTCAACGGGATCGTCGAGAACTACCGCGAGCTGAAGGAGGAGCTCGAGGGGGCCGGTCACGTGTTCACGTCCGAGACCGACGCCGAGGTCGTGGCGCACTTGCTCGAGACCGTGTACGACGGTGACCTGCTCGAGGCCGTTCGCGCGGTCTACGGTCGCCTCGAAGGGCACTTCACGTTCGTCGTCATCCATCACGGCGAGCCGAACCGGCTGGTGGGCGTGCGTCGCGAGACGCCTCTCGTGATCGGTCACGGCGACGGCGAGACATTCCTGGCGTCCAATCTCTCGGCATTCCTGTCCGAGACTCGCCGCGTCTCCTACCCGGGTCATGGCGACATCGTCGAGGTAACGCCGGGCGCCGTCCGCGTGATCCGCGCCGAGGACGGCAGTCCTGTGGAGCTCGAGGAGACGTTGATCGACTGGGATGAGGAGGTGGCCGAGCGAGAGGGGTTCGAGACCTTCATGCTCAAGGAGATCTACGAGCAGCCGGAGGGCTTCGAGGTCACGATCGGCGATCGGGTGCGGCACGGGGTCCTCGTCCAGGACGGGCTCGGGATGGACGCGGATCAGCTGCGGGCGCTCCGGCGGATCGTCATCGTTGCCTGCGGGACCTCCTACCACGCAGGCGTCGTCGGTCGGTATGTGATCGAGGAGTGGGGGCGGGTGCCGGTCGAGCCGGACATCGCGAGCGAGTGGATCTACCGCAACCCGGTGATCGACGAGGACACGCTCGTGATCGGCATCTCGCAGTCCGGCGAGACGCGCGACACGATCCAGGCGATGAGGCTCGCCAGGGAGATGGGCGCGCGGACGGTCGCGATCACGAACCAGATGGGCTCGCAGATCACGCGCGAGGTCGACTCGACTCTGTTCACCCGAACGGGGCTCGAAGTCGGCGTTGCTGCGACGAAGACCTTCTCGGCACAGACCGGCCTCATGTACCTGATCGGGCTCGAGCTCGCCCGCACCCGTGAGACGCTCCCGGCGGACGAGATCGAGTTCATCCTCGACGAGGTCTACCGGCTCCCCGAGAAGATGCGGCGGTTCCTGCGCCGCAGCCATCCGATCGACGAGATCGCCCAGCGCTTCTACCGTGAGCCGTTCTTCCTCTATCTCGGCCGCCATATCGGGCTGCCCGTCGCACTAGAAGGCGCTCTGAAGCTGAAGGAGATCTCCTACATCCCGACCGAGGCGTACTCGGCCGGCGAGATGAAGCACGGCCCGATCTCGCTCCTCGAGACGGGGACGCCGGTGGTCGTCGTCGCGACCCGTATGAACACCGTCTACGACAAGGTCGTGTCGAACATCCAGGAGACGCGTGCCCGGGGCGCCCATGTGATCGCGATCGCGACCGAGGGGAACGAGGAGATCCAGCACCACGCCGACGACGTCATCTACGTGCCGAGGTCGCCGGCGTTCCTGCAGGCCGTGCTCGCCATCCTGCCGCTTCAGCTGCTTGCCTACCGAATCGCCCGCCTTCGCGGCCTGAACGTCGATCAGCCGCGCAACCTGGCAAAAACGGTCACCGTGGAGTGAGGCCTCAGGCGGCGAGCTCGGCGGCGGTCTCCGCCCCGACCTCGAGCGCCGTGGCGACGAACGCGCGCGCGGCCGCCGAGTGGTGGCGGTCCCTGTGGCGGGCGATCCCAACCTGACGGCGGGGAATCCGCGGGCTCAGGTTCGTGATTCGCACCATCTCGTCGTTCGGATCGACCGCGAGCCGGGGAACGACTGCGATGCCGATGCCGGCTCTCGCGAGGCCCTGAACGACGCCGTTCTCGTCGGAGCGGAAGACGACATGAGGCTCTCGTCCGGTGGCGCGGAGCTGGTCGAACACGAGCTCGGTCGCCCGGCAGTTGCGGAATCCGATCAGCGGCTGCTCGGCGATCTCGCGCAACGTCGGGGTGCGGCCGCTCGAGGCGAAGTCGGAGCTCGCCGCGCTCAGCAGGACGTAGTCGTCCTGGAGCAGGAGGAGCGTCTCCAGCCCAGGGTTGTCGAGGGGCAGCTGCACGAAAGACAGATCGAGATCGCCGCGCTCGACCAGATCGGCGAGCGCGTTGTCGGAATGCGACTCCTGCAGCTCGACGTCGACCCGGGGCCACGCTCCGGCGAAGCGGCGCATCACCTCGGGCAGGATCCGGGCGCCCACGCTCTGGAAGATCCCGACGCGGAGCGAGCCGGCCTCCCCGGCCGAGAGCGCGGCGAGGTCCGCCTGCGCCGCCTGGAGCCGGGCCACGATCGCCCGCGCGTGCCGCAGCAGCAGCTGTCCGGCCTCGGTCAGCGCAACCGGTCGCGGGCCGCCGGGCCGCTCGACCAGGCGCTCGCCGATGATGCGCTCGAGCGTGGCGATCTGCTGGCTGACGGCGGACTGGGTGTAGCCGAGCTTGATCGCCGCGCGCCCAAACGATCCCTGGGTCTCGAGCGCGTCGAGTGCGGCCAGATGGCGCAGCTCCACTCCGAGCCAGGGCTCCGGCACGCGCGAATTTTCAATCAGGTTCATTGATAGAAAACAGTTCGCATTCGACTTGATCTAATGATAGCTGTTGCCGACAATGTGGGCATGATCGCGTTTCTCCTCTTCGCCGGACTGGTCGCCGTCTGTGTGCTCGCCGGCTTCTTCGGCGCCGACTCACGGCACGACGAGCCCGGCCGTCACCGGACCAACCTCCTCTAGTCGCTCTAGTCGGGACCCGGCTCGCGTCTGAGCTGCTTCAGCTCGGATTGGCGACGTTTATCGTCGAGACGCCGCTCGCGAGACCCGGCCGTCGGCTCGGTCGGCTTTCGCGGCCTCCTCGGCCGGGCCGCATCGGCCACCTGCTCGAGAAGTCGCTCGACTGCGAGCTCGCGGTTTCGAAGCTGTGACCGCTCGTCCTGAGAGACCGACCTCACGAGGGGGCCGAGCCGGTCCAGGACACGGCGCCGCTCGGCCTCGTTGAGCCCGGCGGAGGTCTCGACGTCGAACCTCGCCTCCACTCGCGTCGAGCTCTTCTGGGCGTGCTGGCCTCCCGGCCCGCTCGAGCGGGAGAAGCGGAATCGGAGTTCCGACCGAATAGACTCGGCGTCCATGGCCGCGATTCTGCTCGACGTCGACGGTGTGCTGCACGTCTCCGGCGAGCCGATCTCCGGGGCGGTCGACGCTGTCCGCCGCCTGCGCGCGGGCGGCCACCGGCTCCGCTTCGTGACCAACTCGACGACGACGTCGCGCCGCGAGCTCGCCGAGCGACTGCGGGGGATGGGCTTCGTCCTCGACGACGACGAGCTGCAGACCACGGGGAGCGTCGCAGCCCGGGTGCTCGCCGGCAAGCGCGTGCTGGCGCTGACGATGCCGGGGATCCTCGACGACCTCGACGGACTGCAGCTGATCGGCATGAACGCGGACGCCGTGCTCGTCGGCGGCGCCGACGAGGGCGAGGAGCCGGGGCGGATCTACTCCTACCTCAACCTCAACCGCGCGTTCCTCGAGCTGCTTGCGGGAGCCGATCTCTATTGCCTACACCGGAACCGGTGGTGGCAGACGGCCGAGGGGCCGAGGCTCGACGCCGGCGCGATCGTCGCCGGGCTCGAGTATGCGGCCGGGATCGAGGCGACCGTGCTCGGAAAGCCGAGCTCCGCCTACTTCGCGGCGGCGATCGAGGCACTCGACGCCGACCCGGAGCTGACCTGGATGGTCGGAGACGACATCGAGGGTGACGTCGCCGGTGCGCAGGCTGTCGGCCTGCGGACGGTGCTCGTACGCACCGGGAAGTTCCGCCCCGACGAGCTCGACCACTCGAGCGTCTCACCCGACGGCATCGTTTCCTCGATCGCCCAGGTCCCCGACTGGCTCGAGGAGAACCTGTGACGGCACCCCCGGTTCGCGTGGGAATCGACCTGATCGAGATCGAGCGGGTGCGCCGCGCCCTCGACCGGCACGGCGACGGCTTCCGCGCCCGCTGCTTCACGGCAGTCGAACGCGAGTATTGCGAATCGAAGGCCAATCCGGCGCAGCACTACGCCGGCCGCTTCGCTGCGAAGGAGGCGGTCGGCAAGGCGCTCGGCTCGGGGGTGTACTTCACCTGGCGTGAGATCGAGATCAGGGGCAGGCCCAAGCCGGGCGTCCACCTGAGCGGGCGAACGGCCGAGTTCGCGGAGCGGGCCGGGGCAGGCCGCATCGAGCTCTCGATGACCCACTCCCGCGAGCTCGCCGCGGCCGTGGCGGTGGTGGTTCCCGCTTGAGCGGTTTGCTTCCCCTGCTGACGGCCGCGGAGACCCGACAGGCCGAGGAGGCTCACGAGGGGCCGCTCGACGAGCTGATGGATCGCGCCGGAACGGCGGTTGCGGACCTCGTCGTGGAGCGGTTCCCGGGTCGGGTCACCGTGGTCTGCGGTCGAGGCAACAACGGCGGCGACGGAAAGATCTGCGCCCGGGTGCTGGGCGAGCGTGGCCGTGAGGTCGTCGTGGTGGACGGCTTCGGCGAGCTCGGGGAGCCGGACGTGATCGTCGATGCCCTGCTCGGAATCGGTCTGGACGACGCGCCGCGCGAGGACGTGAGGCGGATGATCGAGCTGATCAACGGCTCGGGGAAGCCGGTCGTTTCCGTCGACGTCCCGTCGGGGGTCGTCTCCTCGACCGGCGAGGTGCCGGGCGCTGCCGTGCGAGCCGAGGTCACCGTGACCTTCGGAGCGGCCAAGGTCGGGCTCGCGGTTGCGCCCGGCCGCTTCCACTCCGGGAGCGTCCACGTAGCCTCGATCGGCCTCGCTCCCGGCGCTCACGAGCACTCGTTGCTGGACGTCTCGGTGCTCGACCGGGTGCCGCGCAAGGAGGCGACAAGCACGAAGTATCGGTCGGGGTCCGTGCTCGTGGTCGGCGGGTCGCCCGGCCTGACCGGGGCGCCGGCCCTGGCGGCGCTCGCCGCCTTCCGCGCGGATGCCGGCTATGTCACGGTGGCCGTGCCCGAGTCGGCGCTGTCCGTTCTCGAGGGGACGCTGCTCGAGGCCGTCAAGCGCCCGTTGCCCGAGGACACATCGGGCCGCCTGCTGCCGCGGGCCGCCGAAGCGGTGCTCGAGTCGGCCGGCCGTGCCCACGCGGTCGTGCTCGGGCCGGGTCTGGGCCGTAGCGACGGCACCCGCGACCTCGCACGGATCCTGCTCGAGGAGCTCCCTGTGCCGGTCGTCCTCGACGCCGACGGGCTCTGGGAGCTCGAGCCCTTCGAGCGCTCGGCGGCGACGGTGATGACGCCACATTCGGGTGAGCTCGCACGGTTGCTCGAGATGGACACCGAGGAGCTCGACTCCCGACGCCTCGAGTCGGTGCGGCGAGCCGCCTCCCGGTTCGGCTGCACCGTGCTCCTGAAGGGTGCCGACACGATCGTCGCCTCACCGAGAGAGGGCGTGCTGGTCTCTGCTTATGGCGCACCGTCGCTCGCCACCGCCGGGACCGGTGACGTCCTCTCGGGTGTCATCGGCGCGTTCCTCGCAAAGGGGATGGAGCCGCGGATTGCCGCCGGCGCCGCCGCCGTCGCCCACGGGGTCGCCTCCCGGTTCGTCTCGCCGCAGGCAGGACTGATGGCGAGCGACCTGCTGCCGGCGATCCGGCGCGCCCTCGAGGGCGAGGGCCGCGACCTGCCCGCGCTAGGGTGAGGCGCCGCGCGGGCCGACACGTGCGCGGCCGCGTGCGAAGAACCCCGGCACGAGCGCCTGGAGCCAGACCGCCGGAAGGTACCACCGGGGAACGACGATCTCGCGTCGGTCGTGCTCGACCGCCTGGACGATGCGCTCGGCGATGAGCTCCGGTGTGGCGACGAGGCGGTAGGAGGCGCCTCTGAACCGGGTGTGCTGTGGGAAGCCCGGAGTCTCGACGAAGCCCGGGCAGACGGTGTGTACGGCGATGCCGCGCGGGGCGAGCTCGACGGCGACCGAGCGCGAAAAGGCGAGCTGGGCGTGCTTGGAGGCCGAGTACGGCCCGATCGCGATCAGCCCGGAGACGGAGATCACGTTCACGAGGTGGGAGCCTCGGCCGAGCCCGGGTTCGAACGCCCGCAGCGTCCACACGGAGCCGAGGTAATTCGTGGTGATGAGCGCCTCGACCGTCTCCGGGTCGGCGTCGACGAAGTCCGTCCGTCCCGCGATGCCCGCGTTGTTCACGAGGAGGTCGACTCGGAGGTGGCGATCGAGCACGCGCGCGGCCACCTCCTCGACCGACGAGCGGTCGCCGACGTCGCAGGGCTCGTACTCGTCGGCCTCGGTCGCCGGGCTGCGCGAGAGCCCGACGACGTGCCACCCGCGCCCGCTGAGCACCCGGCAGAGCGCTGCCCCGATCCCCGACGAAGCTCCGGTGACCACCGCCACGCGCATGCCGCACGACAGTATCGAAGCGGCGGATAGAGTCGGGCCGTGTCCTTCGATGGGAAGAGGGGGCTCGTACTCGGCGTCGCCAACCGCCGCTCGATTGCCTGGGCGATCGCTCAGCGGCTCGCCGAGGGCGGCGCCAGCCTGGCGTTCACCTATCAGGGCGAGCGGATCGAGGGGAACGTGCGCGAGCTCGCCGGGTCGGTCTCGAGTCCGCTCGTGACCGAATGCGACGTCCGCTCCGACGACGACATTGCCCGCGTGTTCGGCGAGGTGAGTGACGCCTTCGACGGTCAGCTCGACCTGCTCGTCCACTCGGTCGCCTTCGCCGCCGCAGAGGATCTCGAAGGTCGCTTCACCGATACACCGCGCGACCGCTTCTGGATGGCTCTCGACGTCAGCGCCTACTCGCTCGTCGCGTGCGCCCGGGCTGCTGAGCCGCTGATGGCGGCGGCAGGTGGGGGCTCGGTCGTGACGATGACCTACCTCGGAGGGGAGCGCGCCGTGCCGCACTACAACGTGATGGGCGTCGCGAAGGCGACGCTCGACTCGAGCGTCCGCTACCTCGCCTGGGACCTGGGCCCGAAGAACATCCGCGTCAACGCCGTCTCGGCCGGGCCGGTGCGCACCCTTGCTGCCCGCTCGATCGCGGGCTTCCCGACGATGGAGGCGATCGTCGAGGAGCGCTCGCCGCTCCACCGGCACATCGAAGCCGCCGACGTCGCGGGAGCCGCCTCCTACCTGCTCGGCGACGAGGCCCGAAACGTCACCGGCACCACGTTGTACGTGGACAGCGGATACCACGCGATGGGGATGTAGGGTCGGCGCCCACCCGCCGGTTCGGAGCTTCGCAAGGCAGTATTCGAGCCGCCTTCGGGCATTCTGAAGCGGCTTCGTCGCTCATTCCTCGTGCGTGGTTAGCCACGCAGGACGAGCGGTTGTCAGGATGATGTCCTCTCGAGTTCCGCGCCGGCTTCCCGATCGCGTCGCTATGTCCTAGCCTCTGCCGATGCTCATCTGTGAGAGCTGCGGGCAGGGGAACCCGCTCGATGCCCGTTTCTGCAACGGCTGTGGGGCGGCGCTCTCCCCGACCGAAGCTCGGGGCGAGGTGCGCAAAACGGTGACGGTGCTGTTCTGCGACCTGACCGGGTCGACGGCGCTGGGAGAACAGACGGATCCAGAAGTCCTGCGGGCGCTGCTCGCGCGCTATTTCGAGCGCATGAAGGCGATCATCGAGTCGCACGGGGGGACGGTGGAGAAGTTCATCGGCGACGCGGTGATGGCGGTGTTCGGCATCCCCGCTGCGCACGAGGACGATGCGCTCCGGGCTTGCCGGGCGGCGGTGGAGATGCGGGACGCGTTGCCGGGGCTCGGGATCGGCGGACGGATCGGGGTGAACACCGGCGAGGTCGTCACGGGCACCTCGGAACGGCTGGCGACAGGGGACGCGGTGAACGTCGCGGCACGGTTCGAGCAGGCCGCCGCGCCGGGCGAGATTCTGATCGGCGAGGCGACCCATGCGCTCGCCTCGCGCGCGGTCGTGGCGGAAGCCGTGGAGCCGTTGACGCTGAAGGGGAAGGCTGCACCGGTGCCTGCGTATCGGCTGCTGTCGGTGCTCGACGTACCGGAGCGCATCCACGCATCCCGGTTCGTCGGGCGCGAGCCGGAGCTCGCGCAGCTCGTCGCGGCCTGGGAGCGGGTGAAGGCGCAGGCGGGTTGCGAGCTGGTCACCGTGACGGGCGACGCCGGCGTCGGGAAGTCGCGACTCGTCGCGGAGGCGCTCGCCCCGGTCGCTGCTCGTGTCCTCCGCGGGCGCTGCCTGCCCTACGGTGACGGGATCACGTACTGGCCCGTGGTCGAGGTCGCGAAGCAGCTCGGGGCGATGCCGTCGGATCCGGTCGCGGCGGCGGCGATCCGCTCGCTCCTCGGCGAGTCGGAGATCGGGACGACGGCGGACGAGATCGCCTGGGCAGTCCGGAAGCTGCTCGAGGAGCACGCGCCGCTCGTCGTCGTCCTCGACGACATCCAGTGGGCCGACGATACGCTCCTCGACCTGATCGAATCGACGGCGCTGCTCGCGGCCGGAGCGCCGATCCTCCTGCTCTGCATGGCGCGTCCGGACCTGTTCGAGCGGCGCCCCGGTTGGCCGGGCGTCCTGCGACTCGAGCCGCTGCCCGCCGAGGACGCGGAAACACTGATCGGCGACCAGGTCTCGGGCGAGCTCCGGGAGCGGATCGCGCACGCTGCGGGCGGGAACCCGCTGTTCATCTCCGAGATGCTGGCGATGGCGGCGGAAGACGACGAGGTCGAGGTTCCGCCGACGCTCAGGGCGCTGCTGACGGCCCGGCTCGACCAGCTCGACGAGCACGACCGGACGGTGCTCGAGCGAGGAGCAGTCGAGGGCGAGATATTCCACCGCGGGGCAGTACAGGCGCTCGTGCCCGAGGAGATGCAGCTGACGACGCGGCTGGCCGGGCTCGTACGCCGGGAGCTGATTCGCCCCGATCGCGCCCAGCTCGCCGGTGACGACGGCTACCGCTTCCGGCACCTGCTGATCCGGGATGCCGCCTACGACGCTCTCCCGAAGTCGGTCCGCGCCGACCTGCATGCCCGCTTCGCCGATTGGCTCGCCGAGCACGGCCGGGCGCTCGTCGAGGTCGACGAGATCGTCGGCTACCACCTCGAGCAGGCGAACCGTTACCTCGCCGAGCTCGGCCGCCCCGACCCGGATCTGTGCGAGCGCGCGGCCGGTCGTCTGGCCGCGGCAGGCCGGCGCGCGAAGGACCGCCTCGACGGCCGGGCCGCCGCGGCGCTTCTCTCACGTGCCGCCGACATTCTGCGCCAGCACCGGCTCGACCTCGCGCTCGAGCTGGAGGCCGCATTGGCGTACGAGCGCGATGGTCGCGCGGGCGTGCAAGCCCTGGACGCGGTCGCCGAGCGTGCCGCGACCTCCGGTGACCAGTCGGGTGCATCGCTTGCTCGTGCCGCGTGGCTGTGCCTGCGTGTGGCCGGCGGAGAGCTCGGCTCGTTCGACGAGCAGGAGGCGCTTTGCCGTGCAGCGCTTCCCTCCGAGGCTGAGCGTGACGACCCCAGGCGGCTCGCCCTCCTGTGGTGGGTCATCGGCGTGACGGCGCAACACCGGATGCACAACGACGAGGCGGTCTCCGCTCTTGCGCAAGCGTTCCGCTACTCCCGCCGCGCCGGCGACTCCCCGTCCGCCATCGCGATGGAGCTCGACTGGTCGCTGATTCTCGGCCCGCGCCCGGCGGATGACGGGCTGCGGATGCTCGACGAGCTCGCGCCCGACAGGCCGCCGGGGGACGGTGACCTCGCACGGGCCGTGCTGCTCGCGATGCTCGGCCGGACCGACGAGGCGTGGCCCCTTGCGGAGGCGCGGGCGGAGCACCTGCGCGAGGTGACCGGCAACACGTGGTGGGCGGTGGACGCACACCTCGCGGTGATCGCGGTCGTCGAAGGCGACCGGCAGCGCGCATGTCGGCACCACGAGACTCTGATCGCTGCCATGCCGCCGGGCAACGATGGTCTCTCGGCCTCGTACAGGTTGCCGCTCGCCCGCGACCTCTGCTACCTCGGTCGTCTCGAGGCTGCGGAGCCGCAGCTCCGGCAGGCGCAGGCGGTTGACTTCGGTCCCGTCGGGCGGGCGCTCGGCCCTTCGGTCGAGGCGCTTATTCTCGGCGCGCGCGGCGAGCTCGAAGAGGCCGAGACCCTCGCCCGTACGGGGCTCGCCGTAGCAGAGACCGAGACGGACAACCCGCTGCTCCAGGGTTGGGGTCACGAGGATCTCGCGACCGTGCTCGTGCATGCCGGCCGGATCGACGAGGCACGCGCGGAGCTCGAGTGCGCCGTGGCGATCTTCGAGCGGAAGCGCTGTCTGCCCTACGCGGAGCGCCTTGTTCGACAGATCGACCTGCTCGGATCGGCGAAGGTCTGACCTGGCGAGCGATCGGCTCTCGAGCCGTCCATTCGCGCGTGGCACAAGTCGTGCCAGTGACTGCTTTTCGTCCGAGTGGGACGGAAGGGCGAGATACAGCTCCGTTACGTGTCCTTCGCGCTTCGCGTGTTGTCGCGGTGGTGCCGCGCATGGCGTTGCCACCTGCCGGCGAGCCGTGAATGTCCTCCCGCGCGGAAGAGAAGAAGAGTTCGCGTCAGTTTGAATTGACAAAGTCGAATCCGTCAGTTTAGACTGACGGAAGTGAACGAGGTGGGGCCAAGCGAGCTCACGGTGGCGCTCGCGGAGAGCGATCCGACCGTCGGTTTTCGCGCAGTCCTGGGACTGCGCCGCTTGGCCGAGCGAATCGAAAGCCGTCAGGTCGCGCTCGCCCGCGCTCAAGGCTGGTCGTGGCAGCAGATCGGCGACGCGCTGGGAGTCACCCGCCAGTCGGTCCACACCAAGCACGGGAAGCTCTCGTGACGGCCGGCAGTCCGTGGACCGCAGCGGGCTCTGCCTACCATCCGTGGACCACCTATATCGCTGCGCGCGAGGAGGCTAGGCGGCGGGGAGACCGGAAGGTCGGAACCGAGCATCTTCTGCTGGCGCTCCTCTCGGAGCCCGATCTCTCGGGCGTCCTCGACGTGACGATCGAGGAGGCGCGGGCCGCCCTCGACGCGCTCGATCTTGAGGCGTTGGCCGCGATCGGACTCGACGCGCGACTCGATCTGCCGCCGCTGCCGTCGACGCCGCCCGCAGAGCTTCCGCGCAAGCCGACGTTTCGGGCCGTTCTGAAGGGGCGGTTGCCGATGACGCCCACCGCAAAGAAGGCGCTCGAAGCGTCGAGCAAGGGAACGCGACGCGGCCGCGCCCAGCCGGGCACGAGATACGCCGCGAAGAACGTGCTTGCTGCGCTTCTCGAGCTCGAGCGCCCGGACCCGGCCGCCGAGCTCCTGGCCCGGCTCGGTGTCGAGCCGGCCGCGATACGGGAGCGGCTCGCACGTGTCTGATCCGAGCGTGTCGGGGGTCCCGGTTGTTCGTGCCGAGTCGTTGACGAAGCGCTTCGGCAGTGTCGTCGCGGTCGACGATCTTTCGTTTGCACTCGCGCCGGGCACGATCACGGGCTTTCTCGGTCCGAACGGTGCCGGGAAGACGACGACCCTGCGGATGGTGCTCGGGCTGGCTGCGCCCTCGAGAGGACGTGCGCTCGTGTTCGACATGCTCTACGCCGACCTGCCGCAAGCTGCGCTGCGAGTCGGGGCGGTGCTCGAGGCGACCGACTTTCACCCGGGCCGCTCGGGCCGCGACCATCTCCGCACGCTCAGTCGCGCCGCATTGCTACCGGACTCGCGCGTCGATGAGGTCCTGACGCTCGTCGAGCTCAGCGACGCGGCAAGGCGGCGCGTCAAGGGGTACTCGCTCGGCATGCGCCAGCGGCTCGGCCTCGCCGCGGCGCTTCTCGGCGACCCGGAGCTCCTCGTCCTGGACGAGCCCGCCAACGGCCTCGATCCGGAGGGCGTCCGCTGGCTGCGCGACTTCCTGCGCGACTTCGCGCGCAAGGGTCGAACCGTGTTGATCTCGAGCCACGTGCTCGCCGAGGTCGCCCAGACCGTCGATCAGGTCCTGATCATCAACCGCGGCAAGCTCGTCGTCGAGTCCTCGCTCGAGCAGTTGACTGCGCGCGTCGGCGGCTCGGTCCGTGTCCGCTCGCCCGAGGTCTCACGCCTGCAAGAGGCGCTGAGCCGCGCACAGATCGCGACCAGTCCGAGCAACGAGCACGCGCTTCTCGTCCACGGAACGACAAGCGACCGCGTTGGAGACATTGCCTTCGCCGCCCGGATTCCGATCCACGAGCTCGCGAGCGAGGCGTCGTCGCTCGAAGACGTCTTCCTCGAGCTGACCTCGGAGCCAGTGCGATGAGCGGGCAGATCGAAGCAGAGCTTCTGAAGATCCGCTCGACGCGAACGACGATCGGACTCGCGCTCGGCATGATCGCGCTCATCGTGCTCTTCGCCCTTCTCTCCGGGCTGCTCACGAAGGCCCCCCACCTCATGAGCAGCCAGGATCAGTTGGGCCTCCTGAGCGTCGGCAGCTTCTCCGGCGTCTTCTCGGCGCTCGCGGGGATCATGCTGATCACGAGCGAGTACCGCTACGGAACGATCCGCCCGACGTTTCTCGTCTCGCCGAGACGCTCACGGGTGCTCGCCGCCAAGCTTGCCGCCGGCCTTCTCGCCGGCCTCGCCTTTGGCGTCGTTGGCCAGGCGCTCGGCACCGGCATCGGTATCACGATCCTCGACGCGCGCGGAATCACCTACGCGCCCGGCGCGGGTGCGACCGCGCTCCTTCTCGGCGGAACGCTCGCCGCGAGCGCGCTCTGGGGCGCAATCGGCGTCGGCCTCGGCGCGATCCTCCGCAACCAGGTCGGCGCGATCATCGCCCTCCTCGCCTGGGGCTTCGTCGTCGAGAACCTCCTCTTCGCATTCGTCCCGAGCGTCGGCCGATTCGCGCCCGTCCATGCTCAGAACGGCCTCTTCGGCCTCACGACCAAGCATCTCCTCTCGCCTGCGGCCGGCGCCGCCACCCTGATCGCCTGGACTGCTGCGCTCGCCGCCGTCGGCATCGCCCTTGCAGCCCGCCGCGACGTCAGCTAACGCAATCCCGAGCGTCGCGCGGTCGACGATGCTTCCTTTCCTGCTCGAGAAACTTGCGGGCTCATGTAACCTTCCGGCGCAAGAGAAGGCCGGACATCGAAGCCACGAGGGGTATTGGCGCTGAGCGACGCCCGAACAGAGGGTCGTCTGGCCGTTGCCGTGATCGGCGGCGGTTACGGCGGCTTTGCCGCGGCAAAGCCGCTGGACGAGATCGCGGACGTGACCCTGGTCGAGCCGCGGGATGCCTTCGTGCACAACGTGGCAGCCCTGCGGGCGCTGGTCGAGCCGGAGTGGCTGGAGAGGATCTTCCTGCCCTACGACCACCTGCTCGCGAACGGCCGCGTCATCCGCGACCGGGCCGTCGAGGTCGACGTGGGCCGTGTGATGTTGGGCTCCGGGGTCGAGCTGACCCCGGACTTCATCGTGCTGGCGACGGGCTCGACCTACCCCTACCCGGCCAAGACCGGTACGGACGAGACGGCGACTGCGATCAGGCGCTACCGGGGGAGCCATGACGAGCTCGGGCGGGCCGGGCGCGTGCTGATCGTCGGCGCCGGGCCGACGGGACTCGAGCTCGCGGGTGAGATCAGCGACCGCTGGCCCGAGAAGGCGATCACGATCGTCGAAGCTCATCCCGACATCCTCGCGGGGCCCTACAGCCAGGACCTCAGGGACGAGGTGCGCCGGCAACTCGAGAATCGCGGCGTCGAGCTCGTTCTCGGCGAGCCGCTCTCCGCCGAGCCCGAGAGCTCACCGGTGGCTTTCGGCTCGTTCGCGGTCTCGACGACGGCGGGGCGCACGATCGAGGCCGAGATCTGGTTCCGCTGCTACGGCCTCACGCCCGTAAGCGACTATCTGGGGGGCGAGCTGGCCGGAGCGCGACTCGCCGACGGCTCGGT
>Ga0335080_10000547_pt1 | contig 34701 bp, 23 predicted proteins | sample Lox_Sample_34_FD_206720 | JGI IMG/M metagenome (GOLD analysis project Ga0335080, IMG submission 206720) | Soil microbial communities from Loxahatchee National Wildlife Refuge, Florida, United States - Lox_Sample_3.4 | ecosystem: Environmental > Terrestrial > Soil > Wetlands | place: USA... | reverse complement strand
TTTTCAACGTGCACGGGATCGTCTTCGGTTTGCACAATGAAGGAAGGCGGCGTTTGCTCGGTGACGTGGATTTCGGAATTGGGTGCGAAGTTCTGTTCGGCGATGGCGAGATAGCCGGGATAGACAATCACGGCAAAATCGGGACGGCAGCTGAGCTGGTCGGCGGCGTCGACGGCGTTGTAGAGACGTTTGTCAAAATGCGTGCTGAGCGCCGCAGCCAGATGGGCACCGGCGGAAAAGCCGAGCACCCCGATGCGCTTTGGGTCGATCTTCCACTCTGCAGCGTGCTGGCGAACCATGCCCACGGCGCGCTGCGCGTCTTGCAATGCTGCCGGCGATTTAGGGTACGGCCCGGAATCCGGAACGCGATATTTCAGCAGCACGCAGCTGATGCCGGCAGAGTTGAGCCATTGGCAAACTTCGGTGCCTTCGAGATCGATCGCGAGAATGCGGTACGCACCGCCCGGGAAGACCACGACGGCTGCGCCGGTGTTTTTACCGGTGGGGCTGTACAGCGTGATCGTGGGAGTGGAGACATTTCCTAGGCGGATGAGCGGCTTGCCCGCGATGAGATTGTCTTTGGCGGTGGTCATGTCCACTTCTGCAGCTGCGTTTGCAGGTGGCGCGGTTGGAGCGCCGTTTGCGTCCGGGGCGCCGGCGGGCCAGAGTTTCATTTGCGTATGACCGGCAGCAGGTGCCCAAGCGGGCTGCTGCGCAAAAAGGCACCCACACGTGACAAAGCAAATGCCAAGCAAAAGAACGCGGCGCATCAGATGTGGCCTCCACAATTCGCGGCGACATGCTAACACGCAGTCTGATTCTTCATGAGCCGCGAAACAGACTGCGCCGAGTGCCGGCTGTTGGTAGTCGCCTGAAGGTTTTGTTATTCTCCCTGCGCTTGTTTTGAGTAAGGAGTCTCATGCGAATTCGAAAATCGCTTGTTCCTGTTGTTGCGGTGTGCGCCGGTCTGACGTTGTCGCTTTTCGCCGGTCAAAAAGAGAAGAAGGAAACGGCACCAAAGGAAACCGCACGGCCTTCGTATGAAATGCCGCAGCCGGAAAAAGAGTCGCTGGATTTGAATATGTACCAGAGCCTTCGCAGCGAGGCGCTGAACCACTCGCATGTGATGGAATATGCCTCCGCGCTGATGGACGGCATCGGGCCGCGACTGACCGGCTCGCCGAACTTGAAGCACGCGAATGAATGGACGCGCGACCAGTTCACCGCGATGGGCTGCACCAACGCGCACCTCGAGGATTGGGGCGAATTTGGCATGGGCTGGCAGCAGTTGAACACTTGGGTGCGGATGACTTCGCCCGATGCGGCCGTATTTATCGCGCAAGCGGGGCCGTGGTCGCCGGCAACGAAAGGGCCGGTGAGCGCGCCCGCGGTTTGGGTGGACATTAAGACGGAAGCGGATTTTGACAAATACAAGGGCAAGCTGGCCGGGAAAATTGTTTTGTACGGCGAGATGCGCGACGTGAAGCCGGTGGATAAGCCGCTCTTCACCCGCGATGAAGATGCGGACCTGAAGCGCATCGAACAGTATCCGACAAATCTCAACGAGTACTTTTCGTTTGCGCAAATTTTGAAGCAGATCGGTTTTCGCGAAAAGGTCGGGCGCTTTTTCGCCTCAGAAAACGCGATTGCCGCAATTGTGCCAAGCCGCGATGGGCGTAACAGCGGCGGATCGGGCGGCACGATTTTCGATGACACTGGCGCGGGGTTTGGCTGGCTGATTTATCAGCGGGAACATGTGGACGCGATTCCGGTCGCAGTGATGGCCATCGAGCACTACGGGCGTGTTTATCGGTTGTTGAAAGCCGGAGTCCCAGTGAACATCGAAATGAATATCGACACGAAATTCACGGGCGACCACGAACACGGTTTTGACACAGTTGCCGAGATTCCGGGAACTGATCCGAAACTGAAAGATGAAGTCGTGATGCTTGGCGCGCACCTGGATTCCTGGGCTTCGGCTACTGGCGCAACGGACAACGGCGCGGGAACCGTGGTAGCGATGGAAGCGATGCGGATTCTCAATGCGCTGCAAGTGAAGCCGCGACGCACGATCCGCGTGGGCTTGTGGACCGGCGAAGAAGAAGGGGAGTTCGGGTCCTACAATTACGTCAAACAGCATTTCGGATTCATTCCGCGGTCCGGAGACGCGGAGCAAGTCTCCGCAGTAACTGAGTTCGATCGGGATCCCTCCGGGCCGATTCAGCTGAAACCCGACTACCAAAAACTTTCGGCTTATTTCAATGTGGACAACGGCAGCGGAAAGATTCGCGGCGTCTATCTGCAAGGCAATGCCGCGATGGCGCCGATCTTCGAGCAATGGATCGAGCCGTTGAAAGATTTGGGCGTGACCACACTGACGATGCGGGACACGGGCGGCACCGATCACGAGGCGTTCAATGCGATCGGATTGCCGGGCTTTCAATTCATTCAGGATCCGCTGGACTACGGCTCGCGAACCCACCATTCGAACATGGACCTCTACGAGCGGCTCCAGCCGGAAGATCTGGCGCAAGCCGCGCTGGTCGAAGCGACGTTCGTCTACAACGCGGCGATGCGCGACCAGATGCTGCCGCGGAAAGCGTTCCCGCACCCGGAACTCGAGAAGGGCAAGCGGCAACCGCTCAAGGGTGTGATGCCCGGCGCAGAGAACCCGCAATAGCTCACTGCGCGCCGATTTAAGCCAGTCGGCTAGTCGGCTCCAGCCGAAGCTAGCGCTGCGCTTTCACATCCATCGTGCAATCTGTTTGGGCCTGTGTTACAAGCCCAAGCGGCATGTCCACGCAAAATCTCACTCCCAGCAGTGTGTCCGCCGAGTTCGCACTGGCGACGTCGCGACGCATCGCCAAGCGCCTTCTTCCCTTTCTGTTCCTGCTCTTCGTTATCGCCTTTCTCGACCGCGTAAACGTGAGTTTTGCCGGGCTGGAGATGACCCATGACCTGCATTTCAGCGACCGGGTCTTTGGCCTGGGCTCCGGAATTTTTTTCGTCGGTTATCTGCTCTTTGAAATTCCCGGGTGCTTGATTGTGGAGCGCTGGAGCGCGCGGAAATGGTTTGCGCGGATCATGGTGAGTTGGGGGCTGGTAACGGTGTTGATGGCGTTCATTCGAACGCCGATGCACTTCTATGTCGTGCGCACGCTGCTGGGTGCTGCCGAAGCAGGATTCTTCCCCGGCATCATTGTTTATCTGTCGCATTGGTTTCGTGCCGCGGACCGCGCCAAAGCCGGTTCCGTCTTCATGATTGCAATTCCTGCGGCGAATATCGTTGGGTCACCGATTGCCGGTTGGCTGCTCGGCGTGAACTGGCTCCATCTGCAGGGCTGGCGCTGGCTGTTTATAGTGGAAGGCATTCCCGCAATGATCTTTGGAGTGGTAACCACGTTTTATCTGACCGACTGGCCGCACGAGGCGCACTGGCTTTCCGCTAAGGAGCGCGATTGGATCACGGCAGAATTGGAGCGCGAAGCCGAAGAAAAACGAGCAGCGCGAAAATACGGAGTGTGGGAAACGCTGCGGCAGCCGGTGGTGCTGCGGCTTTCGCTAATTTATTTTTGCGGCGTGAGTTGCAGCTACGGGCTGACCATCTGGCTGCCAACATTTTTGAAACGCGCTTCCGGCCAGTCCGACCTGATCGTCACGCTGCTCAGCATGCTGCCCTACCTGATCCTGCTGGCGGCGATGCTCTTCAATGGGTGGGATTCAGATCGCACGGGCGAACGGCGTTGGCATACCGCGGCGCCGTTGATGTTGTGCAGCGTATCATTCGTGATTGCGATTCTTGCCGGAGGAAATTTCTGGCTAGCGTTCGTCGGCCTGGCGTTTGCATCCACGGCGAATGCGTTTCTTCCCTCCTTCTGGACTTTCCCGTATGCATTCCTGACGGATTCCGGAGCTGCTGCTGCAACGGGCCTCATCAATTCCATCGGAAACCTTGGCGGTTTGGTGGCGCCGTGGGTGATCGGCTATTTTCTGGACCGGACGCATTCGTTTACCCCCGGATTTATGTATGTAATTGGGAGTCTGTTAGTGGCGATTGCGCTAGTGCTAAGCTTTCCGCGGGCGTCGCTGGATGTGAAACTAAACGGTGTCATTCAGCAAGACGCTTTGGAAAACCATTAGTATTTGCCACGTTCCCAAAGAGCGCGAATGCGCTGTCTCCGAGACTCAGCTCATATGTCCCGATCAGGCAAATCAGTTTTTCTTGTCGGACTCACGACCCAGCGCTTTGGCGAGCCAGATCACTCCAGATTCATTCGTGAAGGCGACGAACGAGCACGCATCCGGCTTCTCCTGCAGCATGAGATCGTAAGCTTGGCCGTTGATTGTCACGTTCAAACGAAGAAACAGTCCCGGGAGAATTTCAGGGCCATTTGTAAACTGCGTATTCGTCGGCAGTTGGTAGTAACGAGCCATCCTTTGTGCAACGCGCGGAGCTTCAAATTGCTGGGTCGTGACGAGCAGATCCCACCCCGCATAGGAACCGCGTTCCGAGTGATACGTCGCTTCCACGGTGTTGATCGTGCGGATGAGTCCCATAGCAGCCGCCCGCCGCTGCTGAACGGCTTCAGAATCCTGCGTCTGAGTGTCCTGCCCAAAGGAAGGCACGGTCAGCATTAAGAAAAGCAAGACGAATGCGACATGGAGAAGTCTTGATCTCATGTTCTACCTCCGGAGCATCACGCCCCTGTAGAACGTACTCCTGGCGTGTGACGCGGTCTATGGAGATTCCCAAGCCATAACTAGCGAAGCTCGTTTTTGTATACGATCCCGCCTTTCATGACGAACTTGACGCGCTTGAGCTCAGTGATGTCTTTCAAGGGATCGCCGCTCACAGCAACGATGTCGGCCCACTTGTTGGGTTCGATGGTGCCGGCTTTATCGCTCCAGCCGAGCAGTTCGGCGGGGACGGAGGTGCCAGCGCGGATGGCTTGCATCGGAGTCATACCGTAGTTTGCATAGTAGACAAATTCTTCGGCTTCGTTGAGTTGCTTCCAATCGAAGCCGCCGGCGTCGGTGCCCAGCGCAATCTTCACGTTCTTTTTCAGCGCTTTTTGAAACGCAGCCTTCTCCAAGTCCACCATGCGAACCCAGTTCCCGCCGCGGCCCGGTGCGACATACGCGCCGACGGTGATGGTCGGGACCCAATAGACGCCCTTACGCGCGGCTTCGTCGAGCAATGCATCGGTGAAGCCGTCGCCGTGCTCAATGGTGTCCACGCCGGCGCGGAGAGCTGCCGCGATGCCGTCCGAGCCGATGCAATGCGCTGCCACCTTTTTGCCCAGGCGATGCGTTTCGTCCACGATGGCTTTGGCTTCTTCGTCGGTGAAATTCACCATGCTGTAGAGCACGCCGTCGTCGCCGAAATGATAGCGGCGGTCGGAGTAATACTTGATCCAGTCGGCGCCATAGCTGACTTGTTCGCGTACCGCCTTGCGCGCGCCTTCGACGCCATCGACAGTCTGCACGCCCGTGGGAACTGTCAACTCCCAGGAATAGCCAAGCAGCGGATACATGCCGGTGGGGGCCATGGCGCGGGTGGCGACCTGCATGCGCGGACCCGGTACTTCGCCGCGCAATATAGCGGTCTTTACGTCCACGTCCGCGTACATTGCGCCTTCGGTTTCGACGTCACGCAGCGTGGTAAAGCCATTGTCCAGAGCAATACGCGCATTTCGCGCGGCCAGAATCGCGCGATACGGAATGGACTCCTTGAGAAGCTGAACATCGTAGTCTTCGCTGGTGATGTCGCCATTGAGCAGAACGTGGGTGTGCACGTCCATGAATCCTGGCAGCACCGTCGCTTTGGAGAGATCAATCAGTTCGTATCCGGCAGGCGGCGTGCCGCCTGCGCTGACTGACTTGATCTGATCGCCTTCGATGAGAACCAGCGCGTTCGCAACAGGCGAATCCGATTTGCCGTCAATCAGGCGGCCAGCGCGAATGGCGATTTTTTTCGGAGGCGCAGCAGGCTTGTCCTGTGCGCGCGGGGCAGCGAATAGCGCACCCCAGGTTGCAAGACAGCTGAACAGGAACGTGAGCATACAGCGTCGTGGATGCGAGGTCATAGGAAGCTCCGTAGCTGGTGTATCGATGAGTTGAGGCGCAAAGGGTAGCACAGCTGCAGCGACCCCGATCCCATGGACGTATTTTTGGAGGATTTCTCGTTCCTGAAATAATTCGGTTGCGGTTTTTTCGACACGCTACTTCGCCGCGACGGGGCTGTCCAGTACGTCACGCACTTTCTGCGCCAGGCCGGCCGGCGTAAACGGTTTCTGCAAAAATGCTACGCCCTCTTCCAATACACCGCCCTGCGCCAACACGTTATCTGTGTAGCCGGACATATACAGCACGCGCGCTCGTGGATGTCGCATCAGGATCCGTTGCGCCAACTCGCGGCCGCTAGTCCCCGGCATCATAATGTCCGTCAATACCAAATGAATCTCGCCAGGGTGATTGGTAGAGAAACGCTCCGCCTCCGCCGCGTTCTGCGCGGCCAAAACGACATAGCCATTCGTGCCGAGCACAATGTTGGTCAAATCGCGCACCGCTTCCTCGTCCTCGACCAGCAAAATCGTTTCCGTGCCTTTGCGCGCCGCCGGAATTTTTGCCGGCTCGGCTTTCAATTCGGCTGGTGCTTCGATTCTGGGCAGATAAACCTTGAACGTGCTGCCTTTGCCCGGTTCGCTATACACCCAGATATAGCCGCCGCTCTGTTTGACGATGCCGTACACCGTGGAAAGGCCCAGCCCGGTTCCCTGGCCACTGTCTTTCGTGGTGTAGAAGGGCTCGAAAATATGTGCTTGCGTCTCTGGACTCATGCCGATGCCAGTGTCGGACACTGCCAGCATCACATAAGGCCCTGGCTTTACCGTGACGTGGTCTCGGGCATAGGTCGAATCGAGCTCTACATTGGCCGTTTCGATGGTTAGCCGGCCGCCCTTGGGCATGGCGTCTCGCGCATTCACGACTAAATTCATCAGCACCTGTTCGACTTGTGCCGGGTCGGCTTTCACATTGCCAACGTTGGCGGCACAACGCGTTTGCATCTCGATGTCTTCGGCCAATAGCCGCCCCAGCAATTTTTCCAAGCCCAACACAATCGCGTTGAGGTCGATGATCTTGGGCTGGAGAACCTGTTTGCGGCTAAACGCCAATAGCTGGCGCACCAGAGCGGACGCGCGCTCCGAGGCGTTCTCCATCTGCAGGACGTCTGTCCGCAGCTCGGGCGAGATCGCTGAGCGCTGCAAGGCCAGTTCCGCGTAGCCCTTGATGATTGTCAGCAGATTGTTAAAATCGTGCGCGATGCCGCCGGCCAATCTGCCCACCGCTTCCATGCGGCGCGACTGCTGCAGTTGATTCTCGAGGACTTTGCGTTCCGTAATGTCGACGATGATGCCTTCCATCACCGGATGGCTGTCGCTACCCGAAACTACGACTGCCGTGTCGCTCACCCAAACGATGGAGCCATCTTTCTTTACGATTCGGTAGTCCGCTTGGAAGCGCTCACCGCGCAGGCACGCAGCTTCTGCCGCCTCGATCACTTCATGGTCTTCTTGCGGAACGTACCGGGTCCATTCCGGTGAATTCGCCAGCCATTCTTCTTGTGTGTAGCCGGTGATCGCTTCGATCTGCGGGCTGACGAAAATCCACTCGCCGTGAAATCCCAGTTCGGCAATGTAGCTGATGGCGGCCACCTGTTCGACCAGCGTCCGGTATTTGTATTCGGCGTCGAGGCGCGCCTTCTCCGCCTCTTTACGGGCGCTGATATCGTGGGCAATACAAGCGGTCACGCCATTGGCAAGGGTCGTGATCGACATTTCAACCGGCACATTTCTGCGGTCGCGCCGGCGCAAGCTGATTTGTCCCGACCATTTTCCCTGTGCGGCTAGGGTGTTGCGAACCTGCTGGTGTAAACGCTCAATGTCGCGTGCATCGTAAATCTCAGTCCAGTGCACGCCGAGCATGCTGTCTGGAGTTTCGTATCCCATCATGCGTGCAAAGGCGGCGTTGACGTAAATGTGTTTGCCGTTCTCGCCCACGATCGAGATGCCCTCCGCCGCGGAATCCATGGCCATGGCTTGCCGACGCGCGATTTCGGCAGCTTCCGATTCGCGGAAGGCGCTCATGCCCAGCCGCGTGGCGAAACACAAAATCGAAATGCCCAACAGCGAGAACCGCAGGATTTTCCACTCCGACGGGAATTGCGCCACTTCCACGAGCACGACCAGGGGAGCGGCAACAAACATGGCGTTTTTCAGGACCAGGCCGGAAAGCGTGCTCCGGCTGCGGTGCGACACCGTCTGAGGTTCGGGCTGAAAACGGCCTGCCCACAGCGCGGCCCAGATAAACGGCACGGTCCAACAAAGCGCAAATAGAGTTCCGGTTGGTTCGCCGGACGCTTCACGAAACTCCACCAGAATCATTCCAATCGTGAAAACGGCGAGATACAGCGCGAACCCGGAATACAGCTTACGAATGTGCTGAACTCGTGCCCGTAGGATCTGGAAGCCGGCCAGAAGGAGAACGGTGCCCACTTCGCCGAATTCCACCCACAACCGCCGCGTCGTTCCGCTATTCGACTGCAATTCCGAGGACGGCAGGTAGTACAACCCCAGGTAGACAAAGAAAAAGACGATGGCAATCTGCGTAAAGTCCAGCAGGAACTCCGGCTCGAACTCGGCGGAATCTTTCTCGTCGTTCAGAAATAAAACGATCGCGAAGAAAATCGCCTGCGCATTGAACAGGAAGCGAATCGGCGATCCCGGGGGTGGCTGCGTGTGCAGCGCTAACTCGTAATACATCCAGCCAAGATTCGCGACCGCCCAGACGCCCATCCCGCAGGACAACAATGTCCAGAACGGCCGGGCCATGCCTTGGGCGCGCCGCGCGGCAAGAAAACACATGACCGCCGCGAACAGGGAAGCAGAAATTTCCAGCACATTGGCCAACAGGGTTCCGGTGGGGGAAGGGCCCAACAGCAGCGCTTGCGCTACCTGGGCTCCGACAAGAGTGCCCGCGAGAATGAGAAGCTTCTTCGACATTCCCTATACTCGATCAACGCGGAAGATGAGTGACCCGAGAAGATGACCCGTGAAGACTCAGCTTAACCGAATCTTTGCGCGACGGACGGACGAAAGCTCGGTAAGTGTCCATGCATGTACTGGCGGCAGGGTATTTGACTCTGCTCGCTTTATGCACGGCCTCTATTTTTTCCGACAACAATTGGCCGCGATGGTTTCGAAACATTGGAAATGCGAAAAAGATTCAATTTTCCGGCGCATACAGCTTGCAGAACTTTCGCTGCATCAAAGGAGAAATGACAGCAGCTCGGGCAAATTCGAGCATCTCGCCACGCCAATTGCTCAGCGCCTGGGGAAAAGTTCTGACTGGCAAAGCTCCCATGCTCTCCATTGAAATCACGCGTGAGTGTCCTCTGAGTTGCCCCGGCTGTTACGCCTATGGCGATGCGCACCTCGGCGGGGGCAAGCTCCTGCGCGAGCTTCGTGATTTTCGTGGCGACGCGCTCGTCAACGGCGTCTTGGACCTGGTGCGCAGGCATCAACCGATGCAGGTCTCGCTCGTCGGCGGCGAACCGCTGGTTCGCCATCGCGAACTCAGCGCTATTCTGCCGACGCTCAGTTCCATGGGCGTTTTTACTTTGCTCGTGACCAGCGGCGTGATTCCGATCCCGATGGAATGGATGGAGTTGCCACGCGTCCGGGTGACTGTATCCGTGGACGGATTGCCGGAGCATCACGACGAGCGCCGCAAACCTGCCACGTACGAACGTGTCCTTAAAAATATTGCCGGACGTACCGTCAACATCCATTGGGTGATTACACGCCCGATGCTGCGGCGACCCGGCTATTTAGAGGAATACGTTTCTTTTTGGAATGAGCGTCCAGAAGTCGCCCAGATGTGGGTCAGTCTGTACACTCCGCAACACGGTGAGGAGAGCCCGGAGCGCTTGACGCCCGCAGATCGCGAGAGTCTCGCGGAATTACTCCCGCCGCTTGGCGCAGCCTATCCGAAGTTCCTGATGCATCCTGGACTGGCGCGCTCTTTTTTGCAGCCGCCTCCGAATCCAGCGGACTGTCTTTTCGCCAAGATGTCTGCCAACTATTCCGCGGATTTGCAAACGCGCGTCGAGCCCTGCGTATTTGGCGGCGAGCCGAACTGCGCGGAGTGCGGCTGCCTGGCCAGCACCGGCATCCATTGGCTTCGCAGCGTGAAGGTGGCGGGCCCGCTTCGCGTCGGCCATTTCGTGCGCGGGTCGGTCGGCATCGGCTCGCTCATGAACCGCTTGCGGCGCGGCGCGGAAAAGCCATCGCGCTGGGGCAGCGGCGGCCCCACGAAGAATTCCAAGCCAGAATTGGTGCAGATTGCGACTTAGCGAGCCGCGACTTGCACCGCAGCCGAAGTCCCGGTCAGTGAGTTAACGGCTTTCGAACGGATAGCGGTCCTGCGCTTGAACCGCCGCCGCGACGCGCCGCCGCAACGCAATCGTATCCACCGGACCGCGTTTCCCGAAGCGCTTCAGTACAGCCATCTGCGTCGTGAGCATATCGCCTTCGTGTACCGCGGTAATCGCGCGCCGCGCTTCATGTTCCACGCGCTCGGCGGCATCCGCGATAAAGATTCGCGCCGCATCGATCATCGTCTGCGCCGCGGCTTCGCCCCGGCCTGCTGCCGACTTCTGTGCCCGCAGCAAGCAACTTTCCATCGCGTAGATTTCCATCACCATGTTCGACAGCGCGCCAATCAACTCCTGCTCTTCTGCCAGCTTTTCGCGGAACTTCTGCACCGCCCCGCCAGCCGCCTGCAGGAACATTTTCTTGGCGCTGGCCACCACGCGTGCCTCTTCCGCCAGCACGCCTTCCGGCGCTTCTTCGAACGACGGGCCTGCCAGGATTTCATCGGCCAGTTTCATCGCCGCAGGAATCAGCGCCAGCTGTCCGCTCATCGCTCGTTTCATCAGCATCTGGATGATGAGCATGCGATTGATCTCGTTGGTACCTTCGAAAATGCGATTGATGCGCGAATCGCGATAAGCGCGGCAGACGGGATAGTCCTCGTGGAAGCCATAGCCGCCGTACATCTGGACGCCCGAATCCACCACTCCATCCAACATCTCGCTGCCATACACTTTCGAAATTGAGCTCTCAATCGCGTACTCTTCCAGCACTTTCATAGTGTTCTGAATTTTGTCGCCCGATCCCGCGGCGGCGGCCATCGCCGCTTCAATATTTCCAGCGGAACGGTACACCATCGATTCCACCGCAAAAATCTGCACCGCCATTTCGGCCAGCTTTTCTTTCATCAGCCCGAAGTCGCCGATGGACTTTCCGAAGGCTTTGCGCTCCTTCGCGTATTTCGAACTGTCATGCAGCACATGCTTCGAACCGCCCACACACGAAGCACCTAGCGTGAAACGCCCCGCGTTCAAAATGTTGAACGCCACGATGTGCCCACGGCCAATTTCGTGCAGCACGTTTTCCTTGGGCACCTTGCAGTTTTCCAGAAAGATCGGCGTCGTCGAACTGCCGTGAATCCCCATCTTGTGTTCTTCGTTGCCGGGCTTGAAGCCGGGGAACGTCCGCTCGACGATGAAGGCAGTGAACTTTTCGCCGTTCACTTTGGCAAACACAATGTACACATCCGCGAAGCCGCCGTTCGTAATCCACATCTTCTGGCCGTTCAGGATGTAGTGCGTGCCTTCCGCGTTCAATTCCGCACGGGTAAGAGAGTTCTGCGAATCGGACCCGGCTTGTGGTTCGGAGAGGCAATACGCCCCAATCCATTCGCCGGTCGCCAGTTTCGGCAAATATTTTTTCTTCTGCTCTTCGTTTCCGAAATAAACGATCGGCAGGGTGCCGATGCCCGAATGGGCTCCGTGGGTAACCGCGAAGCCGCCGTAGACCGACAATTTTTCAGTCAGCACAGTCGTGGCGATCTTGTCCAGGCCGGCACCCCCGTACTGATCCGGAATCCCTCCACTTAGCAAACCCAGTTCTCCCGCCTTTTTCACTAGCGACGGCATCAGGCCGGGTTTCTTGTTCTCCAAATCCTTGATCAGCGGCACGACTTCTTTCATCACAAACTCTTCCGCCGTCTGGCCGATCAGCTTTTGATCGTCGGTCAGATCCGCGGGCGTAAAAATGTCGTGAGGCTGCGGGCTTTCGAGGAGGAAACTACCTCCCTTGGCGGCGTGTTTGGCAAGCGTTGCAGTGGCCATGGCTGTCTCCTGTGCGGTGAGGCTCAGGCCGACCTCACCAGCGCGATCCGGCTCTTAATTTCTAAACGAAATAGGATGCCAGGGAAAATCGTACGACCGTGCTATTTTACCTTTCCCGCGCGCGCCCGTAAACGCCTAAAACACATACTCGGAAGCTCGGGATTAGAAAGCAAAAGACGGAATCATGAATCGTTCATGGGAAGGAGCCAAACACTAGCAACGATTGCACTTAGGTATTGCGCTTAGCGGCGCAAAAAACAAGCCAGCTCCGAATTCACCTCGCCGAATTCGAGGTCGCGTTACTCGATGCGGTGTCCTTAAACGACAACAGCAAGAAATTCGAACGTATCCCGATAAAATCTTGTACGCGACGCGCCACGCCCACCGGCAGCCACAACACATCACCCGCGTGCAAAAACGCTGCGTGCTGGCCACCGAGCGCAACATCCAGATTCGCATTGCTCATCGCCACGAGAAGCGCAGCCGTTTGCGGCGTCGTCTCTTCGTAGTCTTTTCCGCCTTCGACGCGCACCACGGAAAGCCGAACCTCATCCGTTTCGAAGCATGGAACGACTTGTTCAAAGGGAATCTGCGGATTGCGTGGTTCCGCGCTGGCCAAGGGACAGCTTCCCAGCGGCCGCTCGGGCCCACCCACTGGCAGATTCCGCGGCGCCTCTTGCGGCTTCACCAATTCGATCGTGATGTTGTGAAACCCAATTCCGGCATCGGTCCGCGCGATATGCGCAAATCCTCCGGGCGTAAAACGCGTTTCTCCATCCTTTAGGGTCAACTCCACTTCCGCCTTGCCCTGCACGGCGTTCACTACGTCAGTCGTGCCCAGCGTCAGATAAATGTACGGCAGATCGTGTTGATGCAGCAGCGTCGCGTCCAGCGGTGGCACGGTCACATTGAAGACGTGGACGAACTCGTTTTTTAAAGTGAGCGCATGGTGCGGCTCCTGGCTCACCGGCACCGCAACGTTTGGCGTAATCGGATTCTTGACGTCAATCTGAATGTCTTTGAGATAGTCCGCGGGAGCTTGTCCCGGCGCCGGCGTCTGCGCCGCAGCGGCAGAACACACCAGAGCGATCATCGCTGTCAAAACTGGAATTTTCATTGACGGGCATCCTATGAGACTTCACGCGCACTGGCAAGTTAAACGCCTCTCACGCCGGAAGCGTTTCACTCGAAGCAATTCCAGTAGCCATCGCAACACTGCAGAATTCTAAAGCCGCTCGAAGATTCCCGCCGCGCCCATGCCGCCGCCGATGCACATGGTCACCATGCCATACCGCCCATTGCGACGTTGCAATTCGCGAAGAATGGATGCCGTCAATTTGGCTCCGGTGCAGCCCAAAGGATGCCCCAGCGCAATCGCCCCGCCGTTGGGATTCACCCGCGCCGGATCAAGCCCTGCCTGCTGGATCACTGCCAGCGACTGGGCCGCAAAAGCCTCGTTCAGTTCAAAAACCTCGATATCACTCAATTTTAATCCAGCCAACTTCAGCGCTTTGGGAATCGCTGCCACCGGCCCGATGCCAAACTCTTCCGGTAACACGCCCGCAGTGGCATAGGCCACAAAGCGCGCCAAAGGCTTTAATCCCAGTTCCTTCGCACGCTGCTCGCTCATCACGATCGTCGCCGCGGCACCGTCGCTCATCTGCGAACTGTTCCCTGCCGTGACGGTTCCTTTCACGTGAAATGCCGGCTTCAGCTTGGCCAGCGCTTCGACCGACGTATCTGCGCGCGGTCCTTCATCTGTATCAAACACAAATGTTTGCGTCGTGGCCTTCGGCGCCGTTTTCGGCTTGCCTACAGCGGCAGCAGCCATGGCCGTTCCATTTCCATTCGGCACCGACGTAATCTTCACCTCGACCGGCACAACCTCGTCTTTAAATCTACACGCAGCAATCGCCGCCACCGCCTTCTGATGCGACTCAAAGGAAAACTGGTCGGCCTGCTCGCGCGTAATCCCAAACTTCCGCGCGATATTCTCCGTCCCTAGCCCCATATTGATGTACGTGTCCGGCTGGTGGTCCACCAGCCACGGATTCGGCGACACTTTGTTGCCGCCCATCGGCACCATGGTCATCGATTCCGTGCCGCCGGCGATAATTGCATTTGCCGAACCACCGCGAATCCGTTCCGCGGCCAACGCAATGGCCTGCAAGCCCGACGAGCAGAACCGGTTGATGGTCATCGCCGATGTTTCAATTGGAAGGCCGGCTCGCACCGCTGCTATTCGCGCGACGTTCATGCCTTGCTCGGCTTCCGGCATGGCACAGCCCAGAATGACATCGTCAATTTCCTTTGGCTCCAGCGCCGGCACACGCGCCAACGCATCCTTCATGGCCGTAGCCGCCAAATCATCGGGCCGCGCGGCGCGCAAGCTGCCTTTGAATGCCTTCCCCACCGCGGTCCGAACCGATGAAACAAGCACAGCTTCAGGCATGATTTTTTCTCCCAGCGAACGCCGAACAATGCACATATTCTATTTTCGCCGCTACTCAGGAAAAAGCAAATCTGCGTTCTGCACCCACTCTTTCTATAGCGCTGGTCGAGGGCTTGTCGAGGAGCATCCTACATTTTCGCCTCACTCCACATCCTGCTTCAGCGGCAAGTTGCGCGAAGATCCGCCGACGTTCACCGTCCGCTTCCCCGCGGCTCGCACCCACTTCTGTTCTTTGCTGGACCAATACTCCATCTGCCGTGCGGCCACATGCAGCGTAACGGTCTTCGTTTCGCCCGCGCGCACATGCACCCGGTCGAACGCCGCCAGCGCCTGGACCGGGAACTGCACGCCCTCCGGCACATGGCTCGGCGCGCCTATGTAAACCTGCGGCACTTCATCCGACTCCATCCCGCCCGCGTTGCGAATTTGCACTGTCACATCCAAACCCCCATTGCCACCCTTCGAGACCTGCAGCCCGGAATAATCGAACGTCGTGTAGCTCAACCCATATCCAAACGCGAACAGCGGCTCCGCCTTTTCTTTGTCGAACCAGCGATAACCCACATTCACACCTTCGCTATACGTCGTCTTCTGGTCTACGCCTTTGCCGCTGCGCTCCGGATATTTCGGATCCGTCGCCGGATAATCCTCTAAGCGTTTTCCCCACGTCACCGGTAATCGCCCCGCCGGACTGACTTTGCCAAACAACAAATTCGCCGTCGCCCAACCACCTTCATCACCCGGCCACCACATCTCCAGCACCGCCTTCACCTTATTGATCCACGGCAAAGCTACCGGCTGGCTGGTGTTCAACACCACAATCGTATTCGGATTTACGGCAGCCACTTCCTCTACCAACTTGTCCTGCTCGCCCGGCAGTCCAAACACCGGATGCAACCGTGTCCACACGAACACCACCGCCGTCTTCGCACTTTTCGCTGCGGCGATCGCGGCCGCGTGATCCGCTTCGCGCTGCTCCGGCGTATACCAGTTCAGCCGCAGTTGCACGGGCGCGCCCGAAGTATCCGGTGTCGTGCTGATCTCAATCGCGTGCGGCCCATCGGACAGCTCCACCGCGCGCCGCACGTTGTCCAACCCATCTGGCGTCGGCACGATGTTGTCCTTGTTCGCTTGGAGGATGTCTCCGTGCACCATGCCTTGTACCGCTCCAGTGCGACACAACTTCTTCCCGTCAATCGCCACCGACGCGTTCGTACCCAGCGCCTGCAAATAAATCCAGTACGTTCCCGCATGCGGCGGCGTCAGCGTCCCTTGCCAGGTCAAAGTGGAATTTGCCGGCAAAGCCGTCCCATCCTTCGTCGTGAAGTTGATCTGCGCATCGTTTTTTCCATCAATACGCACCAGCCCCGGCTTCCCATCGTGGCTGAGCGCCGACGAAGGAATCGTCGTGCCGTTCATATCATCGGCCACCGCAAAGCGAATCTCGTTGTTCCCGGAAATTTTCTTCATCGCCGCCAGCGGTCCCACTTGCCGCGACGGCAAACCTTCCGAGCGCTCTCCACTTAGCCCTATCGAATCCACTTGCGCCGCTGTCGGCCCAATCAACACCACCGAACTCAGTTCCCTGCTCTTCAGCGGCAACGCGTGATCTTCATTCTTCAGCAAAACCGCAGCGTCTTCCGCAGTCTTCTCGATAACCTTCGCGTTCTCCTCGATCGCTTGCTGGCCGATCTCGTGCTTCTGCTGCCCATCCAAATAGCCAAACTGCTCCATCTCGTACAAAACGCGCCCCGCCGCCCGCGTAATCGCCGCTTCCTTCACCCCGCCGCTCTGCAGCGCCTCTTTCATTCGTTCCGGACTTTCTTTCCTTCCGAAGTCGCTCAAATTCATTGGCGTCGCTGCCGGCTCTTCCGGCAGCGCTCCGCCAAACATCGCCGCAATCGTTTCCGTTGTTGGCGCAGGAGGTGGAGGCGGCAGCGGCTTCAAGTCAAAAAAGGACGGCAGCGCCAGCGGCGCTCCCGGCGCGGCTTCGCCCGGCATCTCCATATCCAATCCCGCGTTGATGAAATTCACGCCGTGCACCGCGCCCCAATCCGACGTCACGAATCCTTTGAATCCGAGCTGGTCGCGCAAAATCGTGGTCAGGGTTCCTTGATTGCCGCACGCGAACGTCCCGTTCACCCGGTTGTACGAGCACATCACCGAAGACACGCCCGCCTTCACCGCTGCGTCGAACGGCGCCACATACACCTCATGCAGCGTCTGGTCATCCACAAAAATGTTGTGGCCCTCCGAGTCATACGCCACGAAGTGCTTTACCTGCGCCATCACGTGCTGCGACTGAATTCCGTTGATCTCCGCCGCGCCCATCACCGACGTTAAATACGGGTCTTCGCCAAACGTGTTGTACCCACGTTCGAACTCCAGATCGCGATCCATATTCACGAACGGCTGCAACGCCACATCAATCCCCAACGCGCGCGCTTCTCGCCCGATCACTAATCCGTTTTCTTCCGCATCTCTTGCGCTGAACGTCGCCGCCACGCCCATCGTCGCCGTCTCGCCTTGCGAAGGATGGCGCGTCAGCACACCCGGCGGTCCATCCGCAAAACGCAAGCTGGGAATCCCCAATCGCGGCACACCTGCAAGGTAGCCAGCCTGTCCCTGGTCTGTCTTGGCGCCTTCTCGCGTCCCATGAATCAACGTGATTTTTTCTTCCAGCGTCATCTGGCTCAGCAACTTGTCCACTCGCGCATCGCCAGTTACCGCCGGCACGATTCCACGCTCCACCGTATTTGCCCACACCACAGCAGCAGCAAACACCAGGACCAAGGGCACCCATGCTCTCTTCATGTGGTTCCTCTTCCCGCGCGACACTCCATTTACGCGCCTCGCGAATTCAACAAAAGCTCAACTTAACGCGTCTGTAATGTAGGGCCGTCCTATCTGCCATTCAAGCGTTTTTCACGCCCGAAGCCGTGCTGAGTGAGTGAGTTCGTCTTCTTTACGAGTCAAAGGCGAGTCGCAGCCACCACTCTCCTAGTATTGGAGTGATTGGAATTCCCGCCGCGTTTAGGGAGTTCGCCGTATTGGAACCTTTTGTAACTTCGCCGAAAGTGAATGCACTTTGCGATGTATAGGGATGTGCTGAAAGTCAGCGACGAACAACGGCGCAAGCTTCGAGTTTGCATTTACCGTTACACGCCTCCCAGAACAGCCGCGAAGCGAGGAGTCTTCCCAATGATCACCGCAATTCCACGCGCCTTTGGTTCATCTGTGTCCCGAATTCGTCTCGCGATTCTCTTGGGTGTCTTCGCCGCCCTATTCCTGCTGGCGCCGCAAGTGCCGGCCCAAGTTAGCCCGCTCACCGCCAAACCCTCTTTGGAGATCTTCAATACGCCAACCGGAACAGCGACGTTTACTATCACCGTGCCCTCCAACATTACCCTTGGAAGCGTTTCGGTTCTGACTTTCGGGGCGCCGAATCGCGACTTCACCGCGGTTGCCTCCGGCACGACCTGCCCTACTGTGGTCGCCGGCACTTGCACGGTGGAAGTCCAGTTCCAGCCAACGCAACCGGGCCGACGGCAAGGGACTGTCATGCTTAGTGACACCACCGGTAACGCCCTGCTGAATATTTCCTTAGACGGCGCCGGGAACGGCGCGCTGGCAGGCTTTGGGCCGGGCATCATTTCGACGTTTGCCGGCAAGACTTCAGCCGGTGGCAGCGGCCCAACCGTTAACGCGCCACTCGCCAGCGCCACCAGCTTTACTGCCGACGGATTTGGCAACTATTACATCGCGGATCAAAAAGGCAACAAAGTGTGGAAGGTTACGCCCGCAGGAGTGGTTTCTACGTTCGCCGGTACGGGCACGGCCGGCTTCTCCGGCGACGGCGGCCCCGCCACCAGCGCGACTCTGAACGGCCCCATGTCCGTCCTCGCCGACGGCGGTGGATTTATCTTCATTGCTGACACGGGGAACAATGTGGTTCGCATGGTCGACAACCACGGCGTCATCACTACCTACGCGGGCCAGTTCTATGCTCCCGGCACGACGCCTCCCAAAGTATGCGCTTCGGCGACGGAGCCCATGGGCGATGGCTGCCCGGGCAACCTCATCGTGCTAAATACACCCGTGGACCTGGTGTTTTGTCACGCGCAAAACCTGCACATCTCGGACAAGGGCAACAACCGCGTTCGCACAATTAACAGGGTCGGTTACAACACTTTCACACAAGTAGGCAACGGCACCGCCGGCTATAACGGCGACGGCGAACTGAACACCAGCGCAGAACTCAACGGCCCGACCGGCATGGCTATGGACGCCGCCAATTTCATCTATGTCGCAGACTCCGGCAACCACATCATTCGCAAGACTCTGCTGACAGGCACTACCCCCAATCCGATTTCTACCGTGGCCGGCGTGCCCGGCAGCGCCGGGAACAGCGGCGACGGCAGCGCCGCGATCAACGCGCAATTGAATAACCCGCATGGCGTGCAGGTTGATCCAGCGGGCAATATCTACATCTCTGATCCTGATAGCCAAGTGGTTCGAAAAGTGAATGTCGCCACCGGCGACATTTCGACCGTGGCCGGGACAGCAACGGCTGGCTTCACCGGCGATGCCGGCTCACCCGCCAGCGCGCAATTGAACGCTCCCATGGGCATGCTGCTGGATGAAATCGGCAATCTCTTTATCGCCGACTCCCAGAATGCGGCGATCCGCAAGGTAGACGTTGCGGATGCGCCGTCGCTGACCTTTGCCAGCACTGCCGTCGGCGCCGCCAGCCCTGCGCAGGATGTGATGGTGATGAATCTGGGGGTCTCGCCTTTGACCATTGGCCCCATCAGCGCGCCAGCGAACTACTCGTTTGGTGGCCCCAATACCTCTTGCGGGATGTCCAGCCAAACACTGAACGCGGGAACCAGCTGCGTCTTGAGCGTCGAATTCGCCCCCACCGCCGCAGGCAACCTGAACGGCAACATTGTTCTGACAGATAATTCCAACCCGCCCTCCCAAACGATCGCCTTGACCGGTACGGCCGCTCCGCAAGCGGAAACGTACACTCTCGCGGCCAGCAGCACCGCGGTGTCCATGGCCCCTGGAGGCAATGGCACGGCGACTCTCACGCTGAACTCAACGAACTACGCTGGAACCGTTTCCTTCACCACGAGCGTCGCTTCCACGAACGGCACTCCGGCGAACGTGACTGCCACCGCTACGCCTGTCACCCTGGCAGCGGGCGGCACCGGGACGTCCACCGTAACGATCAGTGCTACTGCCAGCGCGGCAAATCACCTTCCGTCAGTTCCGTGGCGCGACGGCAGCGTGTTCTTCTGCGCGGCGCTGCTAGGAGTGCCCTTCGCTCTGCGCCGCAAACGCATTCTTCTCGTATTGCCCATGCTTCTCGCCATCGCCACGGCCGGCTTGCTCATGGCTTGCGGAGGCGGTTCGATGAGCACGCCAAAAGCTGCACGGATGTATACCGTCACGTTGACTCCTGCGGGAACGGCCGCTGCCGGAGCCACCGTGACCAATCCAGCCGCCGTGACCATCCAAGTCACGGTCCAGTAGACTCTGACGGATTAGGGCGCCGCATTCGACACTTGCGGCGCCCCTAGCTTTACACCCCTCTTTTGCTCCACAATCGCGCACTCGCAATAACCCTCAGCGCATCGAAGCGACAACCGCAACATCGAATTTCGAATAGTACTTCTTCACATCGCCAGCGCCATATTTAGCACGAAATTTTTCTACCACTGCCGACACGTGCTTCGCGTCCGTCAGAGGCTCCGCCTTTAGCTCCGCTCTTTGTCCTCCGGCCTCGACTCGTAGCGCCGGGTTCTTCAGCACGTTCTTGTACCACTGCGTGTCCGATCCGCTCACCGGCAGCAAATCGAGGTTGTCGCCGTCCAGCACGAACCAAATCGGAACGGTAATAGCCCGGCCCGATTTTCTACCTGTTACCGTAATGTTGATCTCGTTCGTCCGTGCGAGCCGCTTTTTCAATTCCGCGTTTTGCTCCGCTCTGCTGCTCATTTTTTATTCCCCGGTTGATCAGCCACGGTATTGTTCCTCACTAACCTGCTCCATCCACTCCACCACTTTGCCATCTCGCCGTTGCTGAATGGCTATGTGCGTCATCGCCGTTGCCGGCCCCGCTCCATGCCAATGCTTCTCTCCTGGTGCAAACCACACCACATCTCCGGGCCGAATCTCCTCGATGGGTCCGCCCCACTTCTGCGCCCGTCCGCAACCCGCCGTTATGATCAACGTCTGTCCCAACGGATGCGTGTGCCACGCCGTTCGCGCTCCCGGTTCGAACGTCACGGTCGCCCCTTGAACCAACGCCGGCTCGGGCGCCTGAAACAACGGATCAATCCGCACTGCTCCCGTAAACCATTCTGCCGGGCCCTTGCCCGACACCTGCGATCCCGCGCGCTTGATTTCCATGTTTCGCCTGACCTCACTCGTCGCCAACGCTGATCGTACCCGCGTTCGCTAGTAGATTTTTTCAAGGGTATTCGAGCTCAGAGTCCCACCATCTTCTGCAAGTGCTCCGGATACCGCTCGCCCTGCACTGCAATCCTCTCGGCGGCATCATTGATTTCACGTAAATCGTTGGCAGTAAGCTGAATCGCAGCCGCTCCATTATTCTCGTCCATTCGCGACAATTTGGTCGTCCCTGGAATTGGCACAATCCACGGCTTCTGCGCCAGAAGCCAAGCGAGCGCAATCTGCGCTGGTGTTGCGCCCTTTTGCTTTGCAATTCTGCCAAGCAAATCCACTACGGCCTGGTTCGCCTTGCGATTCTCCTCCTTAAACCGCGGCACGATATTCCGGAAGTCCGAGCTGTCAAACTTCGTCGTTGCGTCAATCTTGCCCGTCAAAAAACCCTTGCCCAACGGGCTGAACGGCACAAACCCAATTCCCAGTTCCTCCAGCACGGGAATAATTTCCTTTTCCGGCTCCCGGAACCACAGCGAGTATTCGCTTTGCAGCGCCGTCACCGGTTGCACTGCATGTGCCCGCCGAATCGTCTTCGCGCCCGCCTCCGAAAGCCCAAAGTGCTTCACCTTGCCTTGCTGGATCAGGTCTTTCATCGCGCCCGCCACATCTTCGATCGGCACATTGGGGTCCACCCGATGCTGGTAAAACAAGTCAATCACATCGGTCTTCAATCGCTTCAATGACGCCTCGGCCACTTCTTTGATGTGTTCCGGCCGGCTATCCGTTCCCGCTTGCTTGCCCGTACTCGGATCCAACTTAAATCCAAACTTCGTGGCGATTGTGACTTTGCTGCGCACCGGCGCCAGCGCCTCGCCCACTAACTCCTCATTCGTGAACGGCCCATACACTTCTGCCGTATCAAAAAACGTGACGCCGCGCTCCACCGCCGTTCGGATCAGCGTGATCATCTCCTTCTTGTCCGCCGGCGGCCCAAACCCAAAACTCATTCCCATACAACCCAATCCAATCTCCGAAACTTCCAAACCGCTTTCCCCCAATTTTCGCTTCTGCATGGTCTCTCCTTCGGAGAAGCTCGCCGCCAACTCAACGGCTCGCTTGAAATTCTGTCACGCGGCTCGGGTCCACGCTTCCGATCGGCTCAAGCCACGGCTCTTCTGTTACCGTCGTCGTGCATGGTCCAAATGTATACACGCGAATGGCACGCCGCTTTGCTTCCCGCCACAGTAGATTTAACACTTCGCACAAAATCGTCCCGCGAAACGGCGTGTATAGATAGAAGACCGTTCCGTGCGACAGGTCGGTCTCCCGTACATCCTGTTCCACAAAATTCACCTTGCGAAGTTTCAGCTCCGCGGCGCTTCGTCGCGCGGAACGCACATACGCCTCTTCCCGCTCAATGCCGATGTTTTGCCCTTCCGTGCAAATGGCTGCCAACAGCGAAACGTGCCCCAACCCCGCACCTAAGTCCACCAACACATCCCGCTCGGTAAGCTCCGCGCGACGAATCAGATCAAAGATGTGCCGCGCTGGCGTCGGCTGGTATGCCACCATCCCCGGCTCCAAAGCACGGGTCGCTTCATCCGGCGACGCAAGTCGCAGAACTCCACGCACCAATTCATCCACGTAATCGTAACTTTCGCCCGGCACCACATCGTCAACGCAGTCTGACGTGTCAAACGTGCCTGCCCACGAAGGCATCGCTCTCGCGCCGTGGCCCAACCGAATCCCCTCGCGAATTGTTTCGCAAAATTTCAGGTTGCTGGCTTCCAGTCGAGCGTGGAGCTCTTCTGCTCGCCGAAAAATTGCGTTTTCTCCCTCCTCGTCGTCTCGCGCAACATGCCCCTCCAAGTCATACGCATCCAGCCGCTCCAGCGCTGCGACACGGTCGCGAAACTTGCTTGGCTCTTCGAACGAAGCATCCGCTTCCAACTCGTCGATCAACTCTCTTAGCGATTCCCTCGCGTTTGTCATACTCCGCAATTCCGCCTCAATCGCCGGACGCTAAGAACTCGGCCGCAAAGATCACTCTTCCCCGTTTCGGAAAGAGTCTCTCAATCAGGCACGCATGCAGTTCCAAATCCAAGTCCGCGCAGCAATCCTGAATCACGACGGGCCAATAATCCAAATCCGCCGCCTCCAGCAGCGTCGACAGCACCACGCCGCTCGTGGCGATCCCGAAAAGAATCACCGTCTCAATATCCTTGGCTCGCAAGATCATGTCCAAGTCCGTTCCGCGAAACGCGCTGATGCGATGCTTCGCAATCACGATGTCGTCACCGAGCGGTCCCAGGTCCGGTTGAATTGCCCCAGCAGCTCCTTGAAACAATTTTTGATGTTCAGACGAGTTTTTGACGGCCGCAAACAACGAATTCCGCGAGCTGACTTCCGGCAGCCCCGGCCGAAAGCCCACTTGAATATGAATCACGCACATGCCAACTCGTCGGGCATGCTCCAGCACGCTCGCAGCGCGCGCCACGAAACCCTCCTGATTTTTTCCGTAGATGGAGACGATACTCGTCTGGCAGTCCATGCTCAAAACCGCCGTCCGCACCGGATCGCAAGAAAATCTGTCCGCCACGTGTCTGCCCTCGACGAGCCAGCGCGTTCTTTCCGCGCGGCAAATCATCCGACTTAGAGGGACTTCGCCCTTGATAAGCGAGCCCGCACTCTCTGCCGCCTACAAGCCGACGTTATTTGTATCAATACTGAGGATGGACCGCTAGCGAGGCGACCGCGTTCTGTTGGCCAGCGGTGGAAAGCTCAAAATCTTCCGGCGGCGAGGCAAGGTTCGGCGTGAACGGAGCCGCTAGCCTGGGTTGCAGGCCGAACAACGCAGCAATATTGGCATGCGGATGGCGCGCGATGTTGATAGCCGCTGTGGCGGTATCGTCTGGAATGGTCCCGGACGTACCGTTGCTTCGCGCATTGTTAAACAGAATCATGCAACTACTGGAATTCGGCGCACTGGAATTGATGCATGCGGACAAGATGTTCGCGAGGGTGTGAATTTTGGTCTGCGGTACTTGGATTTCCGGCCTCGATGGCAGTGAGGCGTAGGCGGCTCCGGTAGCAATGTTCGCGAGATCAGCGGTACTTGCCGTCTCGAGCGGCGCTGCATCGGAACTCACCACGTGCGTTGCATCCACAGCCGTTCCCGCCATCGCATACGCCGCGGCGACCGTGGTCACTTCGTTTACAAAGATAAAAGGGGTGGCTGTGTTGAAGTTTCCTGCCGCCGGGCATACGCCGAGCAGCGCCATCAAACCAATCGCGGAGTTCGCTCCATCGTCACCGCTATTCCCTCCTCGAGCGTACACATAAACCCGGTGGCCCGCCGTGCAGGTGTACTGGCCTCGGATGGAGAATCCGCCATACTCTCCGGTGCGTACGTAGTGTCCGATCGAATCGGCTGGGTTGTCGGAACTGAGCAGCGAAACCGAGGCATTGCCAAAAGCGTCCGAATTGACTTGCAGCACATAAACCTTGGCCCCCGCAACGGCACGGGATTGTCCTCCGTTCACCACGCCTTGGTAGGGCCCCGCAGAAACTGCGGCAGGTGCGGAATAAGAGCTCTCGGAATCGGGCCAATCAGAATCAGGCCATCCAGCATCGTGAGGCTTGGTCGGCGGTCTAAGCGGTGGTCGAACCGGTATCGCATTTCCTGATCCCCCCGAACCTCCCGATCCACCAGATCCGCCCGAGCTCCCGCCAGACGTACCGCCGGAGGTTCCGCCGGACGTGCCACCCGACGTGCCCCCGGAAGTGCCTGCGCCACCTGACGTGCCCGGGCCGCCCGACGTGCCGGAACCGAACCCGCCGCTGCCGGGTACACCGCCGGAACCGGCGATGGGCTGACCATGCGATGCGCATCCGCCCAGCAAGAACGCGGTTAGAACTGACAACGATATAAAATGGGTTAAGTGACGCATCGCAAATCTCCGCCCTACAGCAACAACTAACTGCGCTCTCGAACTGACCACTGTCGACGTTCCGGCGGCTCACCCAGCTCGCCTGAAATCGGCCGCTTCTGGCTATTCGGTCTTCCCGCCCCTTACCGTGTATTCGGACGGGATGGCGAACCACGTTGACTCGGGCTCGCCCCGCACGAGTTCTGTCACGTTGAGCGTCACAACTCCTAATTGAGGATCCGTGCGGGTTACCGAGAGACTTATGCGCAGGTCGGGCGAATACCACTCATCCGTGTGACTGACCGACAGGCGGCTGTTGCCGCGCGGCCCCGAAATACTGGACAACGTTTCTCGCGTTCCGGTCGTGGGCAACCCTTCGATGGTTTGCCGGCCCAAGTTTTCGCCGCTTGGCCTGCCATTGTTTTCGGTCATAGCGAGATTCGCATCGAATGGGCTAGAGGCACAACTCATGGACACCTTGGTGCAGATCGTGCGCGTGCGGGAAACGGGATCCAAAATCGTAAAGCTGCGCAGCGGAGGTTCCTCTGCGGAATCCGCTGAAACAAATCCGCGCGTTTCGCGACGCACGCGTCCTTGCGAGTCGCGTGCCACCAAAGTGTAGTACTTGCGTGAAACGGTGCCCCCTCCCACCAGCGGCTTGTTCCATACCACGACCACCTTGGCTGTGAAAGGCGCATCGGCGATCGGAGGAATTTCAATACCTTCAATGTGGGTGCGTACTGTGCCGACCGGAACTTCCTGCGATATTGCCGGGACAGCGGCAGACGCAAAGCAAAGGGAAAGACCGAGCAAGGTAGAGCCACGCATATTTATGCTCCCTCGGACTCCAGAACAGCCCATCTACCGCGTGAGACGCAGTAAGCGGCTTGGAGGTGTCACCATATAAGGTATAAATCCGTAAATGTCCGGCTGACTCTGAGGCCCCTGGCGCGGCTCGATATGAATCCCTCGTGGCCGCTTGCGCATCACCTGTAGTAACTTGCGTCTTACTCTAAGGTGGACTTGCGGGATTGTGTGGACACGAATGAGTCGCTGGATCTCAGCTCTGTCCTTCTTCATTGCGCTGCTTATGCTCGTGTTCACAGTGCTCGGGGGGCAGGCTCAAGAAAACGAAGACATACGGGGTGTACAGCGATTCATGGAATACTGCGCTGGATGTCACGGCGCCGATGCTAAGGGGGGCGACAAAGCTCCCTCTCTCCTTTCCGCGACCGGCCCGCTCAATCGCTCTGATTCCGAACTCTTTCGCATTGTGCACGATGGCACGCAAGGCGGAATGCCGCCCTTCGCGCAGATCGGTGACGCCAACATTCGAGCCGTGCTGCAATTCCTGAGGCAGCTTGAAACCAATGCCAGTTCGAAGTCCGTTTCTGCAGAAGCAACCGTCGCGGGAGATCCTGATTCGGGTCGCGCGTTATATTTTGGCAAGGCAAGATGTTCTGAGTGTCATTTGGTACAAGGCAAGGGCGGGTTCATCGCCGGCAACCTGACGAACTACGGCCGGAACCGCACGGCAGACGAAATTCTGAAGGCGATTACCACTCCCGATAGTCCGCTGGCACCTGCATCGCAAGTCGTGACCGTAACGGCCAGTACCGGCCAAAAACTCACGGGCATCCTACGCAACGAAGACAACTTCAACTTAGAGCTACAGAGCGAAGATGGCCGTTTTCATTTTCTGGCCAGGAGCGCGGTCACGAATGTGCACTACACCGAACGCTCGCTCATGCCGCGCGACTACGCCACCAAGCTTTCATCCAACGAACTCAACGACATCGTCAGTTTCCTGATCGTCTCCAGCAAAATTCCGCGCACAGACAAGGCAGGTAGCCAATGACTTGCCCAGCATCGGGCACTGCGCACCATGCCACAACGGATAGCCAACAAAATGCGCGCCGCTAGTGGTGCACTTCGAATTCTGACCGCGGTCGGCTGCGTGCTCGTGCACAGCAGTGGTGCGTTAGCACAAACGCAAAAATCCTCCGCGCGTTCCGCCACCGATCCTCCCGCAACGTCTCCCGGCGATGCCAACGGCGTGATCCACATTCAACAGAAGGACTTGCGTCAGACTCCGGTTGCCGGAAACTGGCCTTCGTACAATGGCGACTACACGGGCGCCCGCTACACCAGCCTGGCGCAGATCACCCCGAGCAATGCCGGGCGACTGGTCGCACAATGGGTCTTTCACCCCCACACGGTCAGTCCTCTCGAAGTTACTCCCGTCGTGACAGCCGGCATTATGTTCGTTACCAGCGCCAACGACGCCTACGCGCTGGATGCGAAGACCGGCAATGTGCTCTGGCATCACGTACGCGCTGTTACACCGGGGCTCATCGACGATCCTGGCCAACATCACAGTCGCGGCGTGGCCATTCTCGGCACCCGCCTGTTCATGGAAACCGACAATGCGCACCTGCTCTGCCTCGATGCCCGTTCAGGCCACTTGCTTTGGGAAGTTGCCTATGCCACCGGCAACAAAAACTACGGCGCCACCAGCGCACCGTTGATTGTGAAAAACAAAGTTGTCGTCGGCATTTCCGGTGGCGATGACGGGGTGCGTGGCTTTCTCGCCGCCTTCGACGCGGAAACCGGTGAAGAAAAATGGCGCTTCTGGACCATTCCAGGGCCCGGCCAGAAAGGCAATGAAAGCTGGCCCGCGGACACGTACTTGCATGGCGGAGGGACCACCTGGATGCCCGGCACCTACGACCCTGATCTCAACACGCTCTATTGGGGCACGGGCAATCCGGCTCCCGACTACGATGGCAGCCTCCGCCCCGGCGACGATCTCTACACCAGTTCCTTGCTGGCTTTGGATCCCGACACGGGAGCGCTGAAGTGGTATTTCCAGTTTAGCCCTCACGACTTGTATGACTACGACGCGGTGCAGACTCCGGTCCTCGTGAATGCGTCGCTCAAAGGCCGGCCGCGCAAGTTAGTCGTCACCGCGAATCGCAACGGATTCCTCTACATCCTGGATCGCACCAACGGAAAATTCCTCTTCGGGAAGTCCTTTGTCGAATCCCTGAATTGGGCCAAAGGCCTCGATGAAAACGGTCGCCCAGTTCCCGCCGGCCTCATCCCAGACGAAAAGGGCGTGCGTATCTGCCCAGCGAACGGCGGCGCCACCAACTGGTATTCGCCGAGTTACAACCCGGCTACGCATATGTTTTATTTCCGCTCCTTTGAAGCCTGCGCAGTAATTCAGTCGAACGCGCGCTCTTTCGCTGAAGGCCGTGCTTACTACGCGTCTGGCATCCAGACCGCGGGCGAAACCGGCAAGGGCTACATCAATGCTTTCAATCTGGATACGCTCGACTTCGCCTGGAGATCTTTGCAGTTTGGAAGAAACAAAGGTTGGGGTGGAGTGATGTCTACCGCCGCCGGCCTGGTCGCCTTTGGAGACGACGGGCAGAATTTCGTGCTGGCAGATGCGCGCACCGGCAAGCCCCTGTGGCACTTCCACGTCGGGCAATTAGTCCACGCTTCGCCGATGAGTTATGCCGTGGATGGCCAACAGTATTTTGCGATTGCGGCGGGAAGCGACGTATTTTCCTTTGCGCTTCCCTGAGGCGAATTCCCTTACCAGTGAGAGCGCCGGTCAGGTCAACCTGTTCGCTAACTAGACCACGTTGAAGCCTATTACATTATTTCTTGATCGGTGCGCCCTTCCGCGGAATGAACAGCGTCCCTGGCGGCGTAATCTTATGGACTTGCGAAAAATTCCCCTGGTTCACCGCGAGGCCGATCCGCCCACGCGAATCCACATACAACAAATCCGCGCCGACGGACACGTCCATAAAGGTCTTCTCGTATGGCACCGTGAACGGCTTCTTATCGAGCTGCACAATAATTTTGTCCCCCAGCGCATATCCCAGTTTCTTGAACTCCTCCCCCGGTATGTCGCTGATGAGCGACCCAAACGGATCGTCCAGCCCAATAATGTCGCCCTGAATCCCATTCTCCGCTACAGTGGCCGTCTTCGGCGTTAACTGCACTAACTCCGCCACCGTCGGCCCGGCCAGCGTGTAATCCCAGCCCACCGCCAAATGCGCCGCCGCCGGCGAGAAAATGTCTCGCCCATGAAACGTCGAAGACACTTGCGGCGCGATCATCCAGCCCGTGTTCGTAATCTCGCGCGCCGAATCCAGTCCGTCGCGATCCAGCACCGGCGTCATCACTCCATTGTCGGGCACCACGAAATATTGTCCCTTTTTCGACTTCACAATAATCGCTTTGCGTGACGTGCCCACTCCCGGATCAACCACCACCAAAAACACTGTTCCCGCCGGATAGTACGGCGTCACCCCCGCCAAGAAACGCGCCGCCTCTTCAATCGAAAACGGCGTCACTTGGTGCGTGATGTCCATAATCCGCGCATCCGGCGCGATATTTGTAATCACCGCTTTGCAAATCGCCACCGCATCATTCGCCGTCCCAAAATCCGTCATGAACACAATCGTCGGCCGCGTCGCTACCGCCTCGGCTGCTCGATTGCCCGGTACCTTCCCGCAGCCGCCGCACGCGATCACCACGATCACAAAAGGAATCGCCAACACTCGCATCCACAAACGCATCGCCTCTCCCACATTACTTTCTGCGTGCCACATCTCGCGAATCGCCAAGAGTATACAGGGGTAACTAGCGCGGACGTTAGCGAGCCCGACTGGGTCCCGCCCCAGACTGTGCGGTTCCCTTTTTGTCCTCCTTTTTCAGAGCTGCACGCCTCCAAAGCCTCCTCGGAGTTTTCCTCAGGGCCATGCGTCACGGATTGCTTACCGCGCGTTCATGTGTTAGAAACACAGCCAAGGCATGATGCCTGAAACGGGTAGCTAACGAACAATCAGCAGCAAGGGAACTGAAGAGGAAGACGCTAGAATCTTGGCAGAAACCCCGCGGCGGACACGCCTGCTTCTTCAGTGGGTGCACCGGGTTGCTCACATCAACTAAAACAGAGGAGGTCCTCGATGCAGAGGACATTTGGCCGGACTGTGGTTATTCGAGTGCTCTTAGCATTGTTTTGCGCGGTGCTCGCCCCGCGGGCGTGGTCGCAATCTACAACCGATGGAGCCATTGGCGGGACGGTGATGGACCAGTCCCAGGCGGTGATTCCGAGCGCGCGGATCACCGCTCACAATCTCGCAACGGATAGTACTTCGACCGCGAGCACGGACGACAACGGGCGCTACTTGATCGCGCACCTGCCGCCGGGCGTTTATGAGTTGGAAATTACGGCTCCGGATTTTGGCACCTTCAAAGCCACGCGCGTAACCGTGGAAGTGGGACGCACCACCACCATTGACGCCACCCTCAACGTAAAAGGCGCCACCACAACGGTCGTCTCCACCGCCGAAGCGCCAGTGATTACCACCGATCGCGCCGACCTTTCCACCAACATCAATGAAACCACTATCGAAAATTTGCCGATCAATGGGCGCCGCTGGTCGTTCTTTGCGCTGGCCACTCCGGGCGCCACGCCAGACGGAGGATTCGGATTGGTCAGTTTCCGCGGAATCTCAGGGTTGCTGAATAACAATACGGTAGATGGCGCGGACAACAACCAGGCCTTCTTCAGCGAAGAGCGCGGCCGCACGCGCATCAGCTATTCCACTAGCGAAGCCAGCGTCCAAGAGTTTCAGGTCAACACGTCAAACTACTCCGCCGAATACGGCCGCGCGGCCGGCGGTGTGGTGAACGCCGTTACCAAGAGCGGCTCAAACCAGCTGCACGGACAAGCCTTCTGGTACGACCGCAGCAGCGATTGGGGCGCGATCAACCCATTCCAAAAGCACTTGGTCAGCGGCGTCCTGACTCCCTTTCTGCCGGAAGACAAGCGCCATCAGTTCGGCGGCTCGCTGGGCGGAGCCATCATCAAGGACAAGCTGTTTTGGTTTTTCAGCGCCGACCAGCAGTTGCGGCCCTTCCCTGCCGTCGCCAACTCGGGAACGCCGGGAGCCATCTTTGCCCCGCTAAGCGCCTCCGAAACCACCACGCTCACAAATCGTGGGGTGCTGCCCGGTAACGCGGCCGCTGTTGCGGATGCCCTCTCCCTCCAAACAGCTCTCACGGGGACTGTGCCGCGCCGCGGTGACCAACTCATCCTCCTCCCGAAAATCGATTGGAACATCACTTCGCGCCACCACGCCTCGTTCACCTACAACCGTCTGCGTTGGAATTCGCCCGAAGGCATTCAGACCGCCGCGGTCGTCAGCCGCGGCATCGAAAGCTTCGGCAACGATTACGTCAAGGAAGACTGGGGCATTGGCAAACTCGTTTCTACGCTGACCAACAGCATCAGCAATGAATTGCGCTATCAATATGGGCGCGATTTCGAGTTCGAGAATGGGCAGAATCCGCTCGGGGGCGAGCCGGTCTCGAGTCTTGGCTTTTCCCCGCAAATCACCATCAACGGGGTGGGCGGCTGGGTGTTCGGTATGCCCAACTTCTTGAATCGCCCGCAGTACCCGCTAGAGAAGCGCAACCAGGTCGCCGATACGCTCGCCTGGAGTCATGGCAAGCATTTGTTCAAATTCGGCTTCGACGTCAATCACGTCCATGACAGCGAAATCAACCTGTTCACGGGATTCGGCGCGTATAGCTACAGCACTCGCGTCGACTGGATCAGCGACTTCGTGGCCAACGCCACCGGCCACGCACCCTTCTGCACCGGAACTGGCGGCGCGGTGCCCTGCTACACCAACTTCACGCAGGGCCTCGGCACGCCGGGTTTCCAATTCAACACCAATGACCTCGCGTTCTTTGCGCAGGATGACTGGAGAATCCTCCCGCGCTTGACCCTGAATCTCGGCTTGCGCTGGGAAACCGAACTGCTGCCTTCTCCGCAGATCCCCAACCCCGCGTTTCCGCTCACCAATTCCTTCCCCAGCGACCGCAAGGATTTCGGTCCCCGGATCGGTGCGGCGTATGACATTTTCGGCGATGGCAAAACCATCGTCCGCGGCGGCTACGGCATTTTCTATGGCCGCATCATCAACTCGACAATTTTCAACGCTATCGCCAACACCGGTGTGCCTGCGGGACAGAACACCACCACCATTAACCCATCCACCACTTCCCCGCTCTATCCCAACGTACTGGCCGCGGGAGCTGCGCCGCCAGGCTTGAACATCATTCAATTCGGGCCTAACGCGAAGGTGCCGCAGGTACATGAATTCGACCTCGAAGTCGAACGCGAGATCGCTAAGAACACCGGCGTCTCCGTCTCCTACATCGGCAGTCTCGGCCGCCATCTGCCGAACTTCGTGGACACCAACCTCGCTGCTCCAACGCTCACCACGACCTATACCGTCGTCGGCGGCCCCTTTGACGGGCAAAAAGTCCAGGTCCCCTTCTTCGGCGTACCAAGCACCCTGACCGGTACAAAGCGTCCGAACAACACAGTCCAGGCCATCACTGACATCAACTACGGCGTCAACACCAACTACAACGCCTTAGTCGCCTCCATCAATCACCGCTTGTACCAGAGCTTTCAAATCCAGTCGTCCTTCACCTGGTCTCGTGCCAATGACTTCGGTCAAGCTTCGCAGACCTTCACCGCCACCAACAACGTCCTGAACCCCTTCAATCTGGCCGATGAATACAGCCGGTCGAACTTCGACATTCGCGACCGGTTCACCTTCGCCGCCATCTGGAGTCCCGACTATTATCACGGCGACACCAAATGGTTGGGCTACGTAGCCAACGGGTTCACCATTTCGCCCCTGATCGTTGCCTCTTCGGGCGTGCCCTTCACTCCGAGCGTCTCGGGCAGCGCGCCTTCGCAGACGATTGCTGGCGTCACCTACGTCGCGGCGCAAGGAGCGACCGGCAACTCTCTCGACGACGACGGCACGACGCGTGTACCTTTCCTCGGCGCGAACTCGTTCCAGATGCCGAGGACCGTCAACGTCGACCTGCGCATCGCCAAGGAGTTCAAAGTGTGGGAATCCTGGCGGCTCGCACTCAGCGTCGACGCCTTCAACCTCTTCAACCATGTCAACGTCACCAGCGTGAGCACGCAGATGTTCTCGATTGGTATCGCCAACTCCAGTAACGCTCTCGGCGTTCCGTGCAGCACTGCCGCACCGTGTTTGGTCTTCCAGGATCCGAAGGTGACCGGCAGCGCTTCCACGAGCCTCTTCCAGGCCGCTACCCAATCCAGCAACTCACTGATTGCCCAGCGTCAGATTCAGGTCGGCATCAAGCTGACGTTCTAATCAACTAAAAGTCATTCCAGCCAAAGCGGGCGACCCCATTCGGGCCGCCCGCTTTGTTTTTTCCGCCAGCGCAGCCGACGAAATAATGTGACCGGCCTCACAGCTTCCGCCTTCTACGAATCGCATTGTCCCCTTCTACGGCAACAAAAGGATTTTCCTCACCGTTTGCTTCCCTTACAATAATTCCGCTTCATAATTGGAGTTACGCAAGATGCACGCAGCCGCAGCCCAGCGCAGGCCCGCCTGATTGCGTAGGGGACGTATCTCGATTTAACTCATAAGGATTACTTCATAAGGAGAATTACTGTGCGTCGTTCTTTGCTCCTCGGTGTGTTCTTGTGTCTCTGCGCGTCCGCCATGCGCGCCGATCAGCTCACTCTCAAAAATGGCGACCATCTTACTGGCTCGATTACCAAATCCGATGCCAAGACCCTCGTCCTGAAAACCGATTACGCCGGCGAAGTCACCATCCAATGGGACGCCGTCGCCGGCATCGTCTCTTCCGAACCGCTCCACCTCACCCTCAAGGATGGCCAGACCATCGTCGGTACCGTGAACACGTCCGACAGCAAGTTTGAAGTGGCCACCAAAGACACCGGCACCGTTGCTGCATCCAAGGACGACATCACCGCCGTCCGCAACGACGCCGAACAAAAAACCTACGACGACCAGGTCGAGCGCCTCCGCCATCCCCACCTCGGCGACTTCTGGAGCGCCCTTCTCGACACCGGCCTGAGCCTCACCCGCGGCAACTCCGAGTCGCTCACCTACAACCTCAACGGCAAAGCCGCGCGCGTCACCGATCGCGACAAAATCACCGCCTACACCACCGCGATCTACACCAACAGCACCGTCGCCGGCATCAACCAAACGACTGCCCACGCCATTCGCGGTGGCGTCCGCGGCGATCTCAACGTCAGCGACAAGTTCTTCGTCTTCGGCTTCACCGATCAGGAGTTCGATCAATTCCAGGATCTTGACCTGCGCAGCGTCTTTGGCGGCGGACTCGGCTATCACGTCATCAAAACCAAGAACACTCAGTTCGACGTCTTCGGCGGCGGCAGCTATGACGCGGATTTCTTCGGCGCTATCGCCGCTACGGCCACCACGCCCGCGACCCCGGCGGTCACACGAAAAATCGGCGAAGCGGACATGGGCGAAAGCTTCAACACCAAGCTCAACAACCGCACCACCGTCACCCAACAATTCAGCTTCTATCCCGATCTCTCCAACACCGGCCAATATCGCTTCCAATTCGATACCACCGCTGCGACCAAGCTGAAAAGCTGGCTCAGCTGGCAGGTCACCTTCAGCGATCGCTTCCTGAGCGATCCGTTGCCCGGCTTCAAAAAGAACGACCTGCTGCTTTCCACCGGTCTGCGCTTCACTTTTGGCAAGGGTGTGTTCTAAGCT
>Ga0335080_10000546_pt1 | contig 34716 bp, 30 predicted proteins | sample Lox_Sample_34_FD_206720 | JGI IMG/M metagenome (GOLD analysis project Ga0335080, IMG submission 206720) | Soil microbial communities from Loxahatchee National Wildlife Refuge, Florida, United States - Lox_Sample_3.4 | ecosystem: Environmental > Terrestrial > Soil > Wetlands | place: USA... | reverse complement strand
GCCATCGGAGATGGCAGCGATCAATCGTTGACCTTGCGAGAGGCAGCCATGATGGCTGTAAGCGACTGATTTGGAGTCCCCTCTGCCAGGCGTTCCACCTTCAGCGCGTGCAGATTCCTTTGTTGGAGGTCGGTAGCGTTGGCGATCAGTTGCTCAAGATCGTCGTAGACGGAGATGAACCTTCCGGAGAGGGCGTCCGCGCGACCTGAAGCCAGTTCCAGCACCAGTGTCGCCGGGCGTTCGGGCGGCACCGTGAAACCCTCGTCGAAAAGTCTTTTGAACCATGGAAGCCATTTCTGGCCTTCGCGGGATGTTAGCGAAAACTCGGTCATCGCAGTCCGGACCGTTCCCGGCGCGATCGCGAATACGGCGATGCCGTAAGAATTGTTCTCCAGTGCCAGACATTCCGTGAAGCGGATCAGAGCGGTCTTGCTGCAGACATAGCTGCTGAAGTTCGTCATCCCCATGGCGCCGGCACCGCTGGAGATGTTAATGATGTGTCCGCGACGACGGGAGATCATACCGGGAAGTACGTGGCGCGTACAGATCACCGGGCCAAGCAGGTTGACTTCCATCCCACGCCACCACTCGCCAATATCGGTCTCCACAAAGGGGGCGAGTGGCTTTGGCGTGCCGGCATTATTCACAAGCACATCAATGGGGCCAAGGGATTGTTCGATCGCGCGAATGGCAATCTGGATGGCTTGCGCATCGGTCACGTCGGCGGGATAGGCAGCGGCATAGCCACCCTCTTGTTGCACGAGGCAGACCGTCTCAGCGAGTTCCTCGGAGGATCGCGACAGGACGGCAACAGCAGCTCCAGCGCCGGCGAGCGTTCGGGCAATGGCCCGACCTATACCCCTGCCGCCACCGGTGACGAGTGCTACTTGGTTTTTTAAACGCGCGGATTTCTCCGCCGTGTATTCCTGCATGAGGTGAACTCCGCGTTTAGGCTTTTTGATCTGCTCTTCTCTGGCGCATCATTTCGACGCGCTTGATCATGAATTGCAGGCGGTCGCGGCCCCATTTTGTGCGCGTGACGGCGGTTTCAACGTCCTTCCAGGCGTTGGGATCGTTGAGTTTCTGTCGTAGCTCTTTAATGTAGGGATGAACCTTGGCATAGATGAGAAAGAGTTCGCCGCTGAAACCGGGAGCTAGAAACAACTGCTCATTCAATGCTCCGCGATTCACAAACGATGAGACCATCCCCCAGTATCCGCCAACCTGGCGGAGCCAGTTGTTTTCCTGGGTTCCCATGGCCCAGGCCACTTTCAGGAAATCGTCGGCGCTTTGCGGAAAGAATTCTCCAGCCCACCAGTTGCGGGCTTTGCGCATTTCCGCTTCGCGACGAAGATCGTAGAGTTGGACGATCAGCTGCGCGTCGGCTACAGTCGGCTTCTTGGGCATTTAATCCTCCGGGAATGGAGGATTGTAATGCGAGCGATGAGCCGTGAGCAATGAGCTGTGAGCAAGTCGAGCTAACAGCGTTCGCTCGAAGCTCGGGGCTCGAAGCTCGCGGCTAATTAATTAAGCGTTTGTGCTGGCCGCGGCTTCCGGATTCGGTGGAGGTGGCGGCGCCGGGCGCTCATACTCGCATTCCTTGTTTGGGCACGCAATCACCGGGCCGGCTTTCAGATTTTTCTCGACCAGATATTTGCTACCGCAACTCGGACACTTCTCGGCGATCGGTTTGTTCGCTGAGGTGAATTTGCACTTCGGATAGTTCGAGCAGCCGTAGAAGGTATTGCCTTTGCGAGCACGCTTTTCGACCAGGTCGCCGTCTTTGCAGTCGGGGCACTTCACACCGATGTAGTTCTGTTTGACGTATTTGCAGTCAGGATATCCGCTGCAAGTGGTGAACTCGCCGTAGCGTCCGTGGCGGATCATCATGTTGCGTCCGCACTTGGGGCAGAGCTCGTCGAGCGGGATGTCTGGAACTTTCTTGCCTTGATCGAGGCGGCGCGTGGTTTTGCAATCCGGATAGCCGGTGCAGGCCATGAACTGCCCGAACCGTCCGCGCTTCAGGACCATCACGCGCCCGCAGTTTTCGCAATATTCTTCAGCGGTGCCTGTTTCCTGCATGTCGGCGGAGTCGAGATCGGGCAGGTTGATCGGATTCTCTTTTGTGAACGTGCAAGTATTGGGATCGTCCTTGTCGTAGGTACTGCAGGCGTAGAAGGATCCGTGCTTGCCCCATTTGATCACCAGCGGCGCGCCACACTTTTCGCACTTCTCGTCAGTGGGCTTCTCCATCCGCTTGATATTCTCCATATGCTTTTCGGCATATTTGAGATCCTTCTGGAATTTCTTGTAGAACTCCGACATCGCATCTTGCCACTTCTCTTTGCCTTCTTCGATCTCGTCGAGTTCTTCTTCCAGGCGGGCGGTGTACTGCACATCAAAAATATCGCGGAAGTTTTCAACCAACAGATCGGTAACAACCAGGCCGATTTCCGTCGGAACGAATTTGCCGCCGATTTTCTGCACGTACTGGCGCTCTTGAATAGTCGAAAGAATCGCCGCGTACGTTGAGGGACGACCGATGCCCCGTTCTTCGAGCTCTTTCACCAGCGACGCTTCGTTGTAGCGTGGCGGAGGCTCGGTGAAATGCTGCTCGGGCTTCAGCGCCTTTAACGTGAGCTTCTGGCCGGCTTCGAGTGTGGGGAGCTTGTGCTTCAGTTCCTCGTCTTCTTCGTCCTTCCCTTCCTTCGACTCTTCGTAGACTTTCAGGAAACCGTCGAACTTCAGCACGGATCCGGTGACGCGGAACCAGAAGACATCGTTGTTAGCTCTGGCCTTGGCGTCGATGTCGACGGTGGTCTGGTCGAAAACGGCGGGATTGATTTGCGAAGCAACGAAGCGCTGCCAGATCAGCTTGTAGACCTTGAACTCATCTTCCTTTAAATACTGCTTGATCTGGTCGGGATGGCGCATCGCCGAGGTGGGACGAATCGCTTCGTGCGCACCCTGCGCTTCTTTCTTCTCTTTAAATGTGTTCGGATTTTCCGGCAGATAATTCGCGCCGTATTCCTTGCCGACATATTCGCGCACTTCGGCGATGGCTTCGGGGGCCACCCGCGTCGAATCGGTACGCATGTAGGTGATGAGACCGATCGATCCTTCTTCGCCAAGTTCGACACCTTCATACAGGCGCTGCGCGATCATCATCGTGCGCTTGACGCTGAAGCGTAGTTTGCGGGAGGAATCCTGTTGCAACTTGCTCGTGGTGAACGGGGGTGCAGCGTTACGGCGGCGTTCTTTCTTCTCGACCGAGCGCACGACCCAATCAGCCGTCTCGAGAGCAATGCGAATCTTCTCCGCTTCTTCCCCGTTTGGAATCTCAATCTTTTCTTCGCCCTTTCCGAGGAACCTGGCATCAAACGCCGGCGGCTTGTTCGCGGCGAGGTGGGCATCGATCGTCCAGAATTCCTTTTTCTCGAACGCCTTGATCTCGCGTTCGCGCTCGACGATCAGGCGCAGGGCGACGGTCTGCACGCGTCCGGCGGAAAGGCCCCGGCGGACCTTGTCCCATAGAAGAGGAGAGACCTGATAGCCGACCAGGCGATCGAGCACGCGGCGCGCCTGCTGGGCGTCGACAAGATTCTGATCGATTGCGCGTGGGTGCTCGAAAGCAGCCTGCACCGCGCGCTTGGTAATCTCGTTGAAGGTCACACGCTGAATGCGCGGAGGAGCTTCGGGCTCGCCCTTCTTTGCCTTTTTTGCCTTCTTCTTCTTCGAGCCGTTCTCATCGAGCTCGTTGGCGAGGTGCGCAGCAATGGCTTCGCCTTCGCGATCCGGGTCAGGCGCGAGATAGATGTTATCCGCGGACGCCGCAAGTTTCTTCAGCTTGGCGACAACTTTTTCTTTGCCAGGAATGACGATGTAGTCGGTTTCGAAATCATTATTAATATCGACCCCGAGAGTGCTCTTGGGCAGATCCTTGACGTGCCCAAGCGAGGCTTCGACAGAGAAGCCCTTTCCCAGATATTTCTGGATGGTCTTCGCCTTGGCCGGCGATTCGACAATGACTAAACCTTTTGACAATGGAACCTCAGTTTCTCGTTTCGGTCGTTTTTGAAGCTAGCACGAATGTCAAGCGGGGAACAAGTTACTGGCAGAAAGCTACCAGCCATCAGCCGTCAGCTCTCAGCTTTTTCAGGAACGATGAGAGCATCCTTTTACCTCAACGGCCTCTTGTGAAAGACGTTGATGATCAGTTGTATTCAACAGGCCCAGATCATGTGCGAGAAGGACGTGATATTCGACTTCACCCGCTGAGCCTACCGCGATCTGAAGGAATCGACCAAAGTCTCAGTCGCCGTTCTTGCCACATCCTTCTGCGATATTGGCTCCTATCGAAGATGCAGCCCGCCTCATTTGACTCGTTGGTCCGTAGAGTTCCTCCCTCGGGAGGCTTTGATTGAGCGATAGACATCAAGGGTCATAAAATGAGCCTTCTGCCAGACCTTCAAAATTTCTGAAACTCTGCACGTGACCTCCTCCTTTCGCGGAAAGCTGAGAGCTGATAGCTGACAGCTCTAGAAGCTCTTTACGAAATTCTTCCCCGGCATCTGTCTCACCTTGCTGTTCAATTCCAACTCGAATAGCGCGGCAAAGATTTCCGAGGAAGACATTTCGGATTCCAGCTTTTCGATAAGCTCGTCGATGTGCGTAGCTTCGTCAGCCTTGAGCAGGCTCAAGAGTCGGCGTTCGTGTGGAGGAAGCCCGTCGTCCGGAAATAGAGATGCGGACGAGGCGCTCTGGGATTCAGAGGGGGTAGCGGGGGTCAGTGCAAGTCGTACTTCTGTCGGGAGATCCTCCCACACGTCCTCCCCGGTTGCGACCAGCTTGGCACCCTGTTTGATCAGTGTGTTCGGTCCCCAGGAATTCTTGTTGGTGACATTTCCGGGCACCGCAAAAACGTCGCGCTTTTGCTCGAGCGCAAGCCGGGCCGTGATGCGCGTACCCGAGTACTCGGCGGCTTCGACGACAAGTACCCCGAGAGACATGCCGCTGAGAATGCGGTTGCGGATCGGGAAATTCTGGGGCGCTGCGAATGTACCCAGGGGAAATTCCGAGACGAGCGCGCCGCCGAGGGCAAGGATCTGCTCCGATAATCGCGAGTTTTCCTTGGGATAAATGACATCCACTCCCGTTCCGAACACCGCGACAGTCTTGCCTTTGGCGGAGATCGCGCCCCGGTGGCTGGCCGTATCGACACCGCGGGCCATCCCGCTGATGATCACCAATCCTTGCGCAGCAAGATCGCACGCCAGGCGCTCCGCCATTCCCGAACCATAGGGCGTAGGGTGACGAGTTCCCACGACTGCCATGCCGGGCCTGCAAAGTGTTTCGGCATTTCCCCGTACATAAAGGACGACCGGCGGATCGTAAATCTCCTTCAGCCGTGATGGGTAAGAGTCATCCCCGATTGAAAGCACAATGATGCCCGCATCCGACGCGCGTGCCAATTCCTCGCGCGCGAGTTCAGCCGACTTCCCGGTCGCGAGGGACTGCGCCGATACGGCTTGAATATCGGTGCTCTCAAGCTCCGTTAGTGACGCGCGGAACACGGCTTCGGGCGATCTGAACCGTTCAACGAGCTTTCGCGCTCGGGTCGGACCGAGACCGGGAGTCATGGAAAGCGCTAGCCATTCCTGACTGTGGTTACTGGCAGAAACGGCGGTTTCAGACACAATAAGGGCTCCGAGCGGACTATGCGTTTTGCCTCAGATCATGTCAAGGTCAGAGGTCACAATCGTTTGTTAATATTGAGAAAGAGTCCCGTTTCGAAACTGAGAATGCGACGCCTGCGGATTTCCGCCATTTCCTACCTCAATACTGCACCCTTAATGTGGGATTTCGAGCACGGCCAAGTTGGACGGGAGTTTGAGGTCTCGTACACGGTACCGTCCTTATGCGCGCAAGCTTTAGCCGAAGGCACAGCAGATATCGGCATTATCCCCGCGGCAGCCTACGCGCAAATTCCTGGATTGCAGGTGCTGCCCGACGTGGCGATTGCTTCACGGCGGGCCGTGAGATCGATTCTGCTGGTCAGCCAGATTCCCGTAGAGTTGGTGCGCACCGTTGCGCTTGATACGTCGTCAATGACGTCAGTTGCACTCACGAAGATTCTGTTCGAGAAATGGATGGGCGGTGGAAGAACATTCACGCCGATGGATCCCGATATCGAGAAGATGTTGAATGAGTGCGACGCCGGATTGCTAATCGGCGATCCGGCTCTAAGAGTTGATCGGCAGCAGTATCACACTGTAGACCTCGCAGAAGAATGGATCCGCCATACCGGGAAACCGTTCGTGTTTGCGTTCTGGGCCGTGCGTGGGGCGGCGCTGTGCGAGGCAGATCCGGCTCTGGATGTGGCGCCCGTGTTCCGGGAGTCGCGGGATCACGGGTTGATGCCAGCAAATCGTGAGTGGATTTCGCGCGAGTGGGCACCGCGCGTGGGTTTGAGTGAAGCAGAGGTGCTCACCTACCTGACGGAGAGCATTCATTACCACCTCGATCCGGGATGCCTGGAAGGGCTGCGGCTTTTCTATCGTTACGCGGCGGAGTTGGGCTTACTCCCGACCGCACCGGAACTGCGTTTCGTACAAACATCACGCGCTTTCGCCGACTGACCGATCTGGCGAAAACCCGGGAACTTCCAAGGACACGAAGCTCGCCGGACTTTTCTTTGTGGACTGGTGCCCCTCGGTGGTGGCTGTCGACCGCGACAGTGTGGCGCACAAGGCGGATGGTCCTCTATCCATCAATGCGGTAACCTGACACTGCAGCGTTTGTCCTATTCCTCGATATGAGCCTTTTCCAGCCCATCCCGAATGCCGGGCCAACCGATACAACACGGCCCCTCGCCGACCGCATGCGTCCGCGCACGCTCGACGAGTATGTCGGTCAGGAGCACCTGATTGGGCCGGGCAAGCCCCTGCGAGTTTCAATCGAGCGGGATGATCCAGGGTCGATCATCTTCTGGGGACCACCGGGCACAGGCAAGACTACTCTCGCCAAAATCATTGCGAACATGACCAAGGCGGAGTTCATTGAATTCTCCGCAGTCCTGGCAGGGATCAAAGAGATCAAGCAGGTCATGGCCGATGCGGAACGCGCCCGTCAGTATGGGACGCGCACCATCGTATTCATCGACGAAATTCATCGCTTCAATAAGGCGCAGCAGGATGCGTTTTTGCCGCACGTGGAAAAGGGCAATATCCGGCTGATTGGAGCCACCACGGAGAATCCGTCGTTTGAGATCAACTCGGCACTTTTGTCGCGATGCCGGGTTTACGTTCTGAACCCGCTGACGGAGGAGCAGATCGTGCTATTGCTGCGGCGGGCCCTCGAGGATCGCGACCGCGGGTTGGGCGAGATGAATCGGACAGCGTCCGATGATGTATTGAAGAAGATCGCCAGCTACACCAGTGGAGATGCCAGGAGCGCTTACAACGTGCTGGAAGTGGCAGCGGGATTGGTGCCTTCCCCACTTCTGGCAAAAGAGGCCAGTGGGGTACCCCCCGAACAGTCTGAGATTACCGACGATATTGTGCACGACGCTCTCCAAAGGCGCATCCTGCTTTACGACAAGACCGGCGAAGAACATTACAATCTGATCTCGGCTCTGCACAAGTCGGTGCGCAACAGTGATCCCGACGCGGCTTTGTACTGGCTCGGACGGATGCTCGAGGCGGGGGAAGATCCGCTTTACATTGCGCGCCGCGTGGTGCGCATGGCCGTGGAGGATATCGGCCTGGCAGATCCAAATGCTTTGTCCCTGTGCATGGCAGCGCGTGATGCGGTGGATTTCATTGGCATGCCTGAAGGCAATCTGGCGCTGGCCCAGGCTGTTGTCTATCTCTCCGTCGCGCCAAAATCGAACGCTTTGTACACCGCCTACGGCTCTGTGACCGAAGATGTGGAGCGTACCGCGGCGGAGCCGGTCCCACTGCATCTGCGCAATGCGCCCACCAGTCTGATGAAGGGCTTAGGATACGGGAAGGGATATCAGTATGCGCACGACCTCGAATCCAAGGTCGCCGACATGGAGTGCCTGCCAGAGAATCTGCGCGGGCGCGTGTACTATCAGCCCACCGGTGAGGGGATCGAAAAGCGCATCCGCGAGCGAGTGGAGGAGATCAAGCGCCAGCGATCTCACACAAAACAAGCCGCTTCCGCCCGGCAAAAGAAAGAATCGTAACCCCCTTTTCGACATCTGTAGAGGAGTCATCAGTCTCAACCCTTGCCCCAAAACGACAGGTCTGTCATGGCTGCACTACCCAGTCTCGTCGGCAATGAATTCACGCTCCAGCCTGTTCAGCCTGCGCCGGGCAAGCTTGCGGAAGAATTGCAACGCGTTCAGAAGACGGCGCAAGCGATCACATCCATTCTCGACCTCGACCAGTTGATAGAACGCGTTGTCAACGAAGTGACGCAATGGTTCGGCTGCGTGGAAGCCAGCGTTTTTCTGCACGATGAACAGCACCATGAGATGGTGCTGGCGTCGGTGTGCGGCTGCCGGGTACATGACAAGGGACATCGGCTAAAGATCGGACAGGAGGGCATGGTCGGCCACGTGGCTGCGACCGTCAGGATGCACTACGCGCCCGATGTCCGTAAGGACCAGTACTACATCGCTTGCGAGAATGCCACATTGTCCGAGGTTGCAATCCCTTTGTGCGTCGGCGATCGCCTGGTCGGCGTGTTTACCGCCTCGCATACGGAATTGGATGCCTTCACGCGCCCGATGCTGCGAATCCTGCAGGCGCTTTGCGATCACGTCGCGGTGGCCATTCAGAATGCCCGCCGGTTTCAACGGGAACGCGCCGAGCGCGCGGCGATGGATCGGGATGCTCAGGAAGCCAGAGCCATCCAGCAGGCGCTTCTGCCGAAGAGTTCGCCCTACATTCCCGGGTTCGCGATCTCTGGTTTGAGTGTACCGGCGCGGGCGGTCGGCGGCGACTGGTACGACTTCATTCCGTTTCCCGATGGACGATGGGGAATCGTTCTCGCCGACGTGTCCGGCAAGGGCACGGCCGCTGCCTTGTTGATGTCTGCCACGCGTGGGATGCTGCGGTCGCTTGCTGAGGCCTGCTGCTCGCCGGGCGAGGTGCTAACTCGGCTTAACACACTGCTGGTTGACGACTTCCCCGCTGGAAAATTCGTAACCCTGGTTTATGCGGTGCTTGATCCGGCCCAACGGACGGTTGTTTTCGCGAACGCAGGGCATTTGCAGCCTTTGTTCATCGACGATAACGGCGAACATTTTCTCGAGGTCGAGCGTGGCTTGCCGCTGGGACTGGGGTGCGGGGACTACTCTGAAACTCTTATCCCGCTCTCCGAGGGCTCAAAGCTGATCTTCTACAGCGACGGTATTACCGAAGCAGTCAATGAGCGCGAAGAAGAATACGGGACGTACCGGCTTGCCGAACACGCGGTGAAACCGGGCGCGTCGGCAGTGACCCTTGTCGATGAAGTGCGGTCGTTCGCTAACGGTGCGGGTGTGCGGGACGATGCCAGCGCCGTATTCGTCAGCTTAACGAACCAAGCGGCAGGCGAACGTTCCGATCTACGTTCCTGAAGGCGTTGGCTCCTTTGCATCGTGAATCATAAGAAGTACCCGCATATCTGCCAGGGTGTGCATCACAATCGGCAACAGTAGACTCCCACTCGCGAGAAAGAAGACGAAAAGGATAATCGCCAGAACACCCGTCCCCAGTGCGGGAAGGATTCCCTGGTAGACGTGGCCGACCGCAAACAAGGCGCAAGCAACTCCAATCGATGCCGCGAAGCCAAGGCGCCAGGGGGAACCTTGCAGGTACCACAATAGAAAACTGCGGAAGAGACATTCCTCGCAAACGCCTGCTGTAATCGACAACGCAACCCAGCACAATCGCTCGCTGTGAGTCTGAGGAAGCAGGTAGCTCAATCTGGCCATGGCTCGCTCGATGACGGCTCTCTTCGCCGGTATCCTCGCCAGCACAGCCGGCAGAAGCACGATGCAGACAAAACCCAGCACCAAGAGCATGAGCAGCCACGTTGGCGGCAGCCACGTTGCATCAACTGAACCGAGCGAGATGCGCCATAGTCGGGGCAGTCCCATGTTGGCGGCGGCCCATATGGTCGCGAGCCAATGTCCAGCCATGATCAACGTGTAAACGCGGATGCGGGCACGAGGCTCGGCTGCTAGTTTTAGTCGGCGAAGAACAAACTGATCCAGCACCAGTAGCAGGACCAGGAAGCCAACCAAAACGTCAGCGGATCTCATGGGACTGTGCCTGCGAATTCAGCGAAGCCGGTCACGGTGTTCTTTGAGGATGCACCGGTCCATGACAACGAAAATCCCCGCTCGGCGCGCCTTCTCGGCCGCCTTTTCATCGATTACTTCCTCCTGCATCCAGATCGCTGGCACTTTGAGTTCGATAGCCTGATCGACCACTTGTTCGACGAACTCAGGGCGGCGGAAGATGTTGACGATGTCGATTTTCTCGGGCACATCGAGCAGTGAATGATAAGCCCTCTCACCCAGGCATTCCTCGATGTTCGGATTGACCGGAATGATGCGGTACCCATGACTCTGCATATATGCAGAAACGCCGTGGCTGGGGCGAAGCGGGTTGCAGGAGAGTCCGACAACTGCAATCGTCTTGGAGCGGCGAAGAATCTCGGTGATGGGATCGGAGTGCGGCGACGCGGCCAAAGTTCCTCCTGAATTATTTTTTGTTAGCCTCTTCCACTTTCTGCTTAAACATCTTCAGAGCAAGTTTACGAATCGTCTCGGAGACTTCTTTGTTGTTCGAAAGATTCTTCAGGTCCTGCGTGAGCAGATTCTTCATCAGCCCAAGACCGAGGTCGAGCGGAGTGCGCGGGTTAGCGACCAGGTTGCGCACGACGATGTAGTTCTTCATGAATCGGCGCTTCAGGGGAATCTGTCGCAACACCGCTTCGAGCACATTCTTCTGGCTGGCGATCTTCTCAACTTCCCCGTCAGAAAGCTTGGGGGCCTCGAGCACTGCAAGCGCCACAACCTTGGTACCGTCTCGGATCAGAATCGACCGCTCCTCTTTGTTGCCCTTCAAGGCAAGTTGGATGCGCCCTTTGACATCCAGGCGGTTGATCTTCTGCAGCGTGTTCTCTCGTTTGGGTTCTGTCGGCTTCTGAAATGGTTTGGCTGCTGCTGGCTTCGCGCTTGCCCCCTCGGGCGATGGCGTGGATGCAGGCGGTGGAATCTCGGCGGTGTCTACCACCGGAAAATAGTCCGGCCCAAGCAACTCGACAACGCCGCCAATGGCCTGAAATGGCTTCTCGCCTTCCGCGGCAATGTCAGCCGCATGATCTTTCATGTACGCGGTTACAGCTTTCTCATCTTCAGCAGTCGATGGCAGTTGCTCTTTCTCGGCCGCCGGAACTGGAGCGCTCGCGGTCTCACGGCTCGCAACTTGTGGGTCGGCGTTCACAGCCGGCGGCTGTTCCAGAACGGGTGGGGCTTCTTTCCGGGTAGCCTGCTCCACAGACTTCGGCTGAAGCAGATCCACTTCCTCTTTTTTGAGATAAGGATTCGATTTCAGCACGTTGATCACGCTGGGGAATGACAGAGCGCGCTTGCTCTTCAGGACGATCTCCACAGTGTCACGCATCGCCGATCTCGCCACCTTCGCAAGCTGGGCCTCAGGAACCGACAGATTCTCGAGCAGCGCAGGCAACAATCGTGGGCGTAGGTTTTCGGGCGAAATGAGATAGTCGAGCACTTCCCGTGGTGTCTGCGGATCAGCCGCCGCGGCCACACAAGCTTTTTCATCCCAACCCGCAAGCGTCATACGCGCCAGGTCTCCGAACACCTTGTTGTGCAGCGCAAGGTAAACCAGGATTTCGATGTTCTCTGCCGCAGAGACTTGCAAAGCGCCACGCGCAGCGAACTGCATCATGTTGGAAGGCAGCTTGGAAGCGCGGATTTGGTCAATCGTGCGCGCCATGATCTATTCCTCAACGGACGGGTGCGCGGTCGGCGCACATCCGGTCAGCGACTCCAGTTCCCGCACCGCGAGATCGAAGTCAAGAGTGATGCGATTCGGTTGGCGGCGTAGAAATTCGTCTCGCAAGGTCCGATAGTACCAAAGAGTGCCCTCTCGTCCCCCATTGAACCGTGACCAGACAGATTCGCCCACCGCACGGTAATCGCTGAGAATGGACCGGACATTGTTGAGCTTGTCGGCCGCTGACACCAGCCGCGTATCGGCGCTCTCCTTCCTCAACCGACGAAGATAGTTTTCCTTGCGCTCGCGCCACGGCGGTTTGGGAATTTCGTAAGCGTCCGTGCAGCCATCGACCATTCCAGCCACACGCTTGCCGAACCGTCGGCGAACTTCTTTGAGCATGGGTGCGCCGCCGCAATCTTCAACCACATCGTGTAACAGGGCGGCAATTGCGAGATCCTCGTCGCCACCGGCTTCCAGGACAAGCGACGTGACGCCTATGAGGTGGGCAATGTAGGGAATCTTGGAGGCTTTACGAGTTTGACCCGCATGATGCTTGGCCGCGAATTCAAAAGCGCGCAGGAAGCGAGAGCCTAGCTTCACCGAACGCCTTCGATTCTGCACAGCTTTACTCATGCCACCGTCCACCCGACCCTATTGGCATCCAGAGGGCTGTGCACTTTGCGGACCGGAAGACCCCTGCGATTGAGCGACGCCCTCATTGCTTCTCCCCGCGGCGCGCCAGCAGATAAGCTCGAATGAACGGCTGCAGATCTCCGTCCAGCACCCGATCCACATCTCCAACTTCGACCTTGGTGCGATGATCTTTCACCATCCGGTACGGCTGCAGTACGTAGGAACGAATCTGCGATCCAAAGTCGATATCAAGCTTCGAATCTTCAATCTTCTTCGTGGCCGCCCGTTTTTTCTCCATTTCGAATTCGTAAAGTTTCGAGCGCAACATGCTCATCGCCCGCTCGCGATTTTTATGCTGCGAGCGCTCGTTCTGGCAGTTGGCGACCAGCCCCGTCGGAATGTGAGTGATGCGCACGGCAGAGTCAGTCGTGTTGACGTGCTGACCTCCCTTACCGCTCGACCTATATGTATCGACACGAATGTCTTCCGGCTTGATCACGATTTCGATGCTGTCGTCGATCTCCGGCGAGACAAACACGCTGGCAAAAGAAGTATGCCGCCGTTTGGCCTGATCAAAGGGCGAGATCCGCACCAGCCGATGTACACCAATCTCGCTCTGCAGAAGTCCGAAAGCGTATTCGCCGTTTACCGCAAACGTAGCCGACTTCAGCCCCGCCTCTTCCCCCGGCTGGTAATCGTAGAGAACGGTCTCAAAGCCTTGCCGCTCAGCCCATCTCAGATACATGCGCAGGAGCATGTCAGCCCAGTCCTGGGACTCGGTTCCTCCAGCGCCCGGGTGAATGGTCATGATGGCATTGCGGGCATCATTTTCACCAGACAGCAGCGTTTCGGTCTCGAGCTTGTCGATGACATCCCGGAACGAGGAGATTTCGCGCTCGAGGTCGGCATCAACATTTTCGCCCTCTTTCGCAAGATCGAAATACGCATTGATGTCGTCGGTGCGCCGGGCGAGGTCGACGTCTGTGGCAATCACGTGCTCCAGACGCTTCTTTTCGCGCATGACCTGCTGCGAACGCTGTGGATTCGACCAGAGATTCGGGTCGGAGGCTTCTTTTTCGATTTCCGCTAGCTGCGGACGGACTTTGCCGGCGTCAAAGATACTCCCGAAGGTCGTGAGCTTTCTTGCTTAGCTTTTCGTATTCCTGCTCCAACTCTGTATTCATGAAGAGAGATTAGCCTTTTTATGCTTTGCGAATGTGAGACGCTCAATAAGCGCTCCAAAAGAAATTATCGCACAGGCATAAGCGAACCAGTCTCCGTGGCGAGTGTAGAACGTGGTGACCGGAGTGAGTGCGTAAGGCACCACCAGTGCAGATCGCACTTTGCGCGGGATGCTGGCTGCGATCCGTCCCCAGGGATCGATCGCCGCCGTCACGCCCGTGTCCGTCGCACTCAGCAGCCAGCGATCGTTCTCGATGGCACGCATGCGAGTCTGGTTCAAATGTTGCGCGTAGGCACCGCTGTCCCCGTACCACCCGTCATTCGAGATGTTCACGAATACGTGCGCCCCGAGGTTCGCCGATTCGCGCACCTCGTCCGGAAAAATGGACTCATAACAAATGAAGATACCTACGAGTTGGCCTCCCGCATTAAGCGGCACTCGCGAGTGTCCCCGTTCGAACTGACCAACTTCTTTGGTCAGGCCGCTGGCGAACGAGAACAGGCTCGGGAACGGAAGATATTCGCCAAAAGGGACTAAGTGGACTTTGTCATAACGAGCGGTCCACTCGCCTTGCGGGCTGATCAGCGCGGCGGAGTTGAACAGCGGCCCTTCGTCGTTCACAGACGTCGCGTCGCTGCCGATTGCGCCGACGATGATCCATGCGTTCGCATTATGAGCCATGTCGCTGAGTGCTTGCCTGAACTTTACGTCATTCGTGAAAAATGGCGCCGGCGATTCCGGCCAAACGATCAGACCAATCCTAGGCTCGTGATGCTCCGCCGCAGTTCTCTCGGTGAGGTCGGTTAGTTCCTGCAGCGTCCGCTGAAAGTAATCAGGAGTCCAGTTCCCTGCAACGGGTATGTTCTGTTGCACAAGAAGCGCGCTGCGATCTGCTTTTGCCGGCGGCGCTTCAACCAGCCGGCCCGACTGCAGCACCGCGCCTGCGGCGAGTGCCGCGGCGAACATCATCCCGCGCCGCGGTCGCGGGATAAGAAATGCGACCGCCACAGCCACGTTCACCAGCGCGATCTCAAACGAAATTCCATACACCCCAGTCCAGCCTGCAATCCGACAAAGCGCAACATTATCCACCTGGGAGATGCCCAGCAGATTCCAGGGAAATCCGCTGATACGTGTGCGCGCCAGTTCGATCGCAACCCAGAGGAAGGGCGCAACTACCAGCGCTCGACGGTTATCGTGCGGACGTGCGAGCAGCGACACAAGCAGTCCGAAAGCGCCGTGGTAGAGGCCCAGATAACAGCAGAAGAGCAGCAGGACCAGTAGCGCCATGGGCGCATTCAGGCCGCCATACTGCCGCATAGTGTCGTAAGTCCAATAACAGGTGCCGGCGTACCAGACGATTCCGCAGACATAGCCGAGCAGGAATCCTTGCCAGGGGGTGCCCGCCTGAAGACGGACTGAGCCCTCAACCTGCAACTCGCTCGCGGGTTGTGTGCGCATGAACGCCACGAGCAAGGGCGTGAGTGCCAGCCATCCAAGGACGTAAAACCCCGGCAGTGGAAAGATCAGGATCTGCAACACCGCCGAGAGCAGAGCCAGAATCCAGGCGTTGTAGTGAATTTTGCGCACGGGGGAAGGATAGCAAACCGACACTGCCGGACCATTTGCACTCGGCTCTCAACTCAGCTTCGATCTGACGAACGCCACGATTTCCGGCGTCAAATACTCTGGTGGCGCTATCTGGAAAGTTGGCCGCTGTACCACTGGCTTCAAAGAAACCGAGTTCCATGCCGGCGCAGTATCGGTCTCATGCAGGATTACCGCATCCGCTCGATCCAGGAACTCTCGCGCTGACGTCTTGAAGTCGTTGGTTTCGGGATCGAGGATCGAGAGATACAGATCAGGCCGCAGGAATCTCACGACGCTGTTGGATTCGATAATCACGTTGCGTGCAGTTTCAAGATGCTTCCGCAACGAAGGCATCGCCTCCGCTAGTCTTCCCTGCTCTGTGCGGACCCAAAATACAGGCGAAGCCCCGGCAATCAGAAAACGGGATGTGTCTGATTCGCCCGACCTGTCGCGCTCCTGCGAGATTGCCCAGGAGTGGTCACTGGTCGCACAGTCGCAGGCCTCGCCGTTGGCGGAGCAAATTCCGTGGCCATACTGAGTGATCTTTACAGCGGTCCAGTCGAACTCTGGCAGCGCCGAGATCAGGCCGGCAACGACGCTGGTCTTACCCACGCTGCGCGAATGTCCGCCGATTACGACTAACGCCATGAGAAGCTTCTCTAAACTGGGCCGGCTGCGCGCTCGCCGGAGTCTACGACCTATCTTTCCGAGTCAATCGCGCAACAGTTGCTAGTTGCTTCAAATACTGCCGCAGCGGCTGCGCTGGCGTGCCCCAGAACGCCACTCCTTTGCCGCGCAGGATTTTGTTGGGCAGAACTCCGCCCTGGCCGCCAAGCATGACGCCTTCGCCGATCCGCGCATGCTCGCCGATACCAACTTGTCCCCCCAGCACAGCCCCCTTTTCAATGACGATGCTGCCGGAAAGCCCGGTTTGCGCGGCCATGACAACATCCTCACCGATGTCGCAGTTGTGCCCCACATGCACCAGATTGTCGATCTTCGCGCCACGGCGAATGCGGGTTTCGTCCAGCGCACCGCGGTCGATCGTGGTATTGGCGCCGATTTCCACGTCATCTTCGATAACGAGTCTGCCAACCTGGGGGAATTTTTCGTAATGTCCTGTTTTGTGGTCCCGCACGTACCCGAAGCCGTCGCTGCCGAGCACGGCACCCGCATGAACGATAACCCGATCCCCGACGACTGCGCCGGGATAGATTGTGACGTTCGGATAGATCGTGCAGTGATTGCCGATCTTCACACCGGTACCGATCGCGCAGCCACTGCCGATGCGAGTTCGTTCGCCGATCATCGCATTTGCGTCGACGATCGCGCCCGCCTCAATGGTTACGCCCTCTCCGACCTGGGCCGAAGAGCGCACAACCGCTGTAGCGTGGACTGTCGTCTCATTCAGGCCAACTTCGGGATTCAGCATCCGCGCTGCGCGGGCAAAGGCCAGCTTGGGATGACCGCTGATCAGAAGCGGCTTCTCGACGTTCAGGGAAGTGGCAAACTCCCCGGCGATAATCGCTCCTGCGCGGGACTTCAGTGCGGCAGCGAGATGTTTTTCATCATCGACGAAGACAAGGTCCTGCGGCAATGCGGAGTCAAGACTCGAGACACCTTCAATCTGGGTGCGATTGTCGCCAACCAAACGGGCATCCACCGCGTCCGCGATTTCACCAAGCGAGCGCTTCATGGCTCCACTTTACAGCAGTACGGTCGAAGGAACTGCTGGCTATTCCGGTTTCCTGATCGCAGAGGCAGCGCTGGTGGGGGTACATGTGGCTTTGTCTTGGCAAAGTATGTAAGTGCCGCTTGCCGAACTGCAGCCATTCAAGCCAGATCCCGGGGTAAGACTCCACGTTCCCAGAACAACCCCGTTGCTCAGTGTCCCAGTAGTGGTTGTTGTCCCATTCGACGTGCCGGTGAGTTCCCCGGGATTCAGCGTTAACACGCTTCCATTGGTGCTCGAGGTAATTGTCAGGTTCAGCGTGCCCGTGACGCTGGTCGTCGAACTGGTCGTGAAGTTGGCATTTCCGCTGACGTTTTCGGCGTCAGTTCCCGTAGCAAAACAAGCTCCCGCATTGAAGAAGCCAAAGCCGGTTATGTCGAGAGGTCCGCTGTTGGTCACGGTAAAGGAGGTCACGAAATTCAGCAGGGCCGCCTGATCGGTGCCGCCGGTCAACTGAGCCTCCCAGTTACCCGTGGCCTGTGTGTTGGTCTCGTTGGAGGTGTTGTTGCTGGCGCCGCAACCGCAAATCGCGAGTTCCACCGCCAGCAAGACCACCAGGGCAAGCTTCTTCATCCAGAATCCTTCCATTGGGATCACTACGAGAATAGAGAGATGCGGGCAGAGCCGTCAATGGATGTAAGGACGGCATTTGGCTTCCGGCGGCCGATGGCCCTGAGACAAACATATTCGGTTTTCTGAAAACCTGAAAGCGGAAGCCGGAAGCCGTGTTTCACTACATCTTGGTCATGGTGAAGGTACCGTTTCCCGTACAACCTCCGCTGCCGGTTAAAGTCCACTTGCCGGAGATGGTATTGCCGTTGGCAGTGCCGTTAAGTGCGAGCGTATTGCCGGACGGGTCGCCTGACTGAACGTTCATGCCGAAGGTCCCGTTTACATTTCCGTTGAAATTCCCGCTTAGCGTAAACGAGCCAGTTTCGGTTTCTCCGGAAACGAAACAAGGCGAGTTCGTGGTGAACTTGAAATTGGTGACGCTCAGCGAATTGTCGCTGTTCTGTTTCAACGAGGTTCCGAAGGCAAAGACGGTGGAATTCCCGCCACTGACTAGTGCCGCGTTCCACGTCCCATTGATGTTGGATGCATTGGAGCTGTTGGAACCGCAACCAATGAGCGCCAAGCCGATCAAAAGGACGAACACCATGCCGAACTGCTTCATGAAAAACTCCCCGGATTCAGAGTCCGAAGGGCGCTCAAAGCTAGATGCGGAAAAGGTGCAGCGAGGTGGCCTGCTGCCGCAGAGTACATCGTTGACAGTAGAAACCCCGCTTCGTCGGCATTGTTGTATGCGGGGGGTAAGTGATTGAAATGGGGGCGGCTCGGGAACTAGTCATCCCGTGGAAAAACGCCGCGTCTTGTCTACCTTGAAGCCCCGATCTATGATCCGACCTTCGCGGCGTCACTGCAGAAGCGGTCAAAAGCCGCCTTCAAATCAACCGCAATCGCGGGCGCTTCGCGCGATTCGATATCGCGCCGAGGCATCATGAACACGATTTGTCCGTCGCGCAGAAGCGCGATGGACGGAGAAGATGGAGGGTATCCGGTAAAGTAGCTACGCGCTCGCTCCGTGGCCTCAGTGTCTTGACCTGCAAACACGGAATACGCGTGATCGGGACGTGTCGGATGCTGCATCGCGACGCGGACCGCTGGCCGCATTCGTCCGGCGGCACAACCACAGATCGAATTCACCACCACCATGGTGGTTCCGGCAGCTTTCACCGCACTGTCGACTTCTTGCGCGGTGCGCAGTTCCTGAATGCCCAGGCGTATTAGTTCTTCCCGCATGGGAACACAAATGATTTCCGGATACATCGGCATTACTGGTCTCCTTGTGAATTCATTTCCATTTTAACCGGCGTTGGAGCGAGCATGAAGTCAGGCACCTTGAGTTGCGGCTCTCCCGAGGTACCGTGTGTATAGTGTGAGTGAATCGATGCTGCTGCAGGAAAACATTTCTCTGGCCCCGTTGACGACCTTCCGCATCGGTGGCCCGGCGCGTTTCTTTGTCGAGGCGGAGTCGATCGCGGAAGTGGAGGAAGCCGTCCATTTCGCCCGGACGCAAGATCTTCCACTTTTTGTTCTCGGCGGCGGCAGCAATCTTGTGGTCGCCGATGCCGGGTGGCCCGGGCTCGTCATCAAAGTAGCCATCTCTGGCATCGATCGGGATTCTAGCGACCGAGATGGCAAGGCAATCTTCCAGGTAGGAGCAGGTGAGTCGTGGGATAACTTCGTCTCATACGCGGTTGCGGTCAACAGCGCGGGCATAGAGTGTCTGAGCGGGATTCCCGGCAGCGTGGGCGCTACGCCCGTACAGAATGTTGGTGCCTATGGTCAGGAAGTTTCGCAAATCATCGACTCAGTTGAAGCATTCGATCTCAAGGAGACGCGGGTGCGTGAGCTTTGCAATGAAGCTTGCGGATTCTCCTACCGGTCGAGCATCTTCAATTCGAGTGAGCGGGGGCGCTTCATTATCCTGCGCGTAACCTATGCGCTTACGGCCGGGGGCGAGCCATGCGTCCAATACATCGACCTGAAGCGCCACTTCGAGGGACGCGAAGGCCCTCCAAGTCTCGCAGAGACACGCGAAGCCGTTCGTCACATCCGGGCGCGCAAGGGCATGCTGATCGTTGAGGGCGATCCCGACTGCCGCAGCGCTGGATCTTTTTTCAAGAACCCCGTGTTGATCGAAAAGCAACTCGAAGCGCTTAAGAAACGAGCGAAAGCGGAGAAACTCACTATTCCAACCTATCCGGCGCTGGAGAAGAATCATAAGGTGTCGGCGGCATGGCTGGTCGAGCATTCCGGATTTGCCCGCGGCTATGCACTCGGGCGCGCGGGCATATCCAGTAAACACGCCTTGGCCATCGTGAATCGCGGTGAGGCCACCGCAGCCGAAATAATCGCCCTGAAGAATCAGATCCAGCAACGCGTCGAAGAGATCTGGGAAGTTCGCTTGGAACCGGAGCCGGTGTTTGTAGGAATTGCTGGGCAATAACCAGCAAGTACTTACCAACTGACCACCAGTCACTAACCACTCTGCAAGACACGCGCCCTCCGCCCGTTCTGCCTCCAGGAAATTTCTAAACAAATTCAGGCCACAGGCGGTCTTCATGATTGAGGGCAGACGAGTGCTGGCGGGAGAGTTGATCCTGAGCGGAGCGGCAACGGCCGAACGCAGCCTAGATGAAGTCATTGAAGAATTAGTCCGGCAACACTCACGCCTGGTGTACCGAATCGCCTACAGCGTGCTGCACCAGCATCACGATGCCGAGGACGCAACCCAGGAAACCTTCATGCGCGTGCTGCGCTACGGCTCGAAGCTTGTGAATGTAGAGGATCCGAAGACCTGGCTGGCACGTATCGCGTGGCGAGTCGCGGTGGATCGCAGCAAACGACGCGGCAACCGCGAGTTTCCCTTGGATGATCCCGATAGACCAGTGCGGGAGATCGCGGCTTGCAATGCATCGGCCGAGCAGGCGCTCCAAAACAGTCAATCCGGTGCGGCGGTTGAAAAGCTTATTGCGGCCTTGCCCGAAAAGTTGCGTGCGCCCCTGATTTTGTCAGCGCTTCAAGAGATGTCTCCGAGAGAGATTGCAGCAACCCTGAACATCAACGAGGCGGCCGTACGGTCAAGAATCTTCCGCGCACGGCAGACGCTGAAAGAGAAGCTGGCGCGGCGCATGCGCAGGGAATGAAGGCTAGACATATGGAAGAAATAGATCACAAGCACACCAACAGCGGCGAACTCGATCCTCTTATCGATGCCGCGCTTGCGAAATATGCTTCGGTGGAGCCCCGCGAGGGCATGGAAGAGCGAATCCTTGCGAACCTGAGTTGTGCAAAGACATCGATTGGCATTCGCACATGGCGGAACTGGCGCGTGGCCGCGCTAATTGCGGCCGTGCTCATCGTCGCTTCGTCGCTCCTGTGGCAGGAGAAAAAAGCACCCCATCCGCCGATTGTGGTGCATCGGCCGACGCCTGGCGAGGCGCCGCGGGCTGCTTATGCCGCCAATCGGAATGCGGGCCCACCGCCGCAAACGAAATTACCTCAGCGCAGGACAAATCGCCTTCGGGCCCAGCGCGAGATTGTGGCACCAGTACCCAAGCTTGCTGTTTTTCCATCACCGCTGCCGCTCAGCGAACAGGAGCAGATTCTCGCCAGCTATATCGCCCAGTATCCAGAGCACGCAGCTTTGGTGGCGGAGGCAAGGATGGATGCTATTCGGCACGAAGATGAAGAGCGCCGCCGGATTGCCAACGAACGAAATCCGCTTCAGTAAGTTTTCGAATCAACCAGGAGAAGACAAACATGTCTAAAAGAGCTGTTGTTGCAGGGGCGATCATTGCGGGACTGATGCTCGTGCTTACGGTTTCGCAGACGAAAGCCCAGGATTCTGCTGCTCCCAAAGGATCAGCGGACGGAGCCGAACCTGGGCACGCCTATCGCGTCGACTTCGTTTTGACCGAAATTGAAGATGGGAAGAAGATCAACTCTCGCCAATACGCACTCAATTTGAATGCGGGTGAGGCGGATCAACTCAAGATCGGCACCAGGGTCCCGGTTGAGGTCAAGCAGGGCGAGATCCAGTACCTGGATGTGGGGACGTCGATCTGGTGCCGACTGCGCGACCGCAAGGACATCCCCTGGCTGGCGAACGACGTCATGATGAATGTGACTATCGAAATCAGCAACTTTGCTATCCCTGACCAGCAAGGTCAGAGTATGCATCCCGCGATCCGGCAGATGAAGATTGATTCGAGCACCATTGCGATCGTCGGGAAGCAACTGGTTGTGGGCAGCGTGGACGATCCGAACTCAAGACGACAGTATCAGCTGGAGGTTACGGCGACCAGGTTGAAGTAATGAGATTCAACATCAGAAATCAACAGCCAATGATTGATTTCTCCGAGTCTCCGCGCCTCCGTGGTGAAGGTACAGAAAGCGCCGCCCCAGACCGTAACCCGCTTTGTCGGCTGTGACCCCTTCGAGGGGAAGGTTCCACGGTCCGGCCTCGCGGCGCTTCCCTTCATCTATCGGCAAGTTTTGCCGCCTGCTTGAATATCTTCAAAAACATCCCGCGCGTGAGCTTGCCCGTTGCCGTGTTCTGATTCGAAGGATGATAGGACGCTAGTAACACCTTACCGTCGGGCATCTCGTAATGCGCGCCGTGCTTGAAAAGATACGGCTTGCGGCTGGGAAGTAGACCGCGGCGCTTCAGGTTGTTTAGATAGGCATCAAAGCCGATCTTGCCCAGCGCTACGATCACTTTCACCTCCGCGAGTCCCGCAATCTCGCGGTCAAGAAAGATGGAACACTCGGCCAGTTCCTTCGGCAGAGGCTTGTTGTCCGGTGGAGCGCAGCGCACGGCCGCGGTTATGTAGAGATCCCTGAGCTGCAGGCCGTCATTGCGATCGCTCGCAGTGGGTTGATTCGCGAAGCCGGCCTCGTAGAGCACGGGATACATGAAGTTGCCGGAAGCGTCCCCGGTGAACGGTCGCCCGGTACGATTGGAACCGTGCGCGCCTGGAGCCAGACCCATGATCAGCACCCGCGCGTCGGGATCACCAAAGCCGGGCACGGGTTTGCCCCAGTAGTCCCAATCGCGATAAGAGCGGCGTTTCTCGCACGCGACTTGTTGCCGATATTCCACCAGGCGGGGACAGCGCGTGCAGGCGATGACTTCACGATTGAGAACGGTGAGCCAGGACACTTGGGCATTACACCACAGTGTGCGGCGACAACGCCTGCTGCGGCCATGATGGAAGGAATACTTGAAGGCGTGCAGACTTCGCGCAAGTGCGGCGAGAAGTGGGGGCACCTACTTTTAGAGCTACCTAAGGAAAGATTGCCTGATTCCACGCGCAGTACGTGTGGCCCTCGCACTTGGGATTGTCACAGCGCGCGGGCTCTCCCAGCCAACCCTGTTGCAGAAGCTTTGCTCGCAGTTCTGCCACGGAGGCGTGCTCGTCGATTTCGATGTAGCTGAGGAAGCAGAAGCGCTTGCAGACGGGACAAGTCGTGCCGAATTTGCGGGTGGCCAGAGCCATGGGGTTCTGTGGGCGTGATGTTCGAAGACTTACGTCGCCGGGGAATTATAGCGCTCAGGGGAATGGAAATTTGGGATCGACTTGCGCAAAATCTTCAAAACGCTGGACTTGGATCATTTCGCCTCGCAGGTTCGCTGCTAAAATATTGAGATTAAAGACCTTACATGTAAAATATTGCAAAATAAGCGGTTACCATCGCTCTCAATGCCAGTCGGCTTTTCGGGGTGGCATGCAAAATGAAGACATCGCATGACTTAGACCGCACGACTGCCTCGGCCGTCCTGCAAAATATTGTCAAAGAAAGACTTACACGCAAAATATTCCGGAATTAATGACTTAGCGGGTTGGGTTGTAGTCGCTTCAGTTCCGCGAACCACCAACAATCGCACAGGCGCGGACGGATTCATGAAGGTGAATCCGCCTGCCCACCGGGGATGTGCCGATTCGCACCCGCAGTTCTCGCGAAGCGACGATGTTGGAGTCGATCTTTCCATGATGCCCGAAGCGGGGGTCCTGGACCCGGCGGATGAGACTTGCCGCGAGTTCGAAAGGGTGTCGATCCGAAGTACCTCGATCAAATCCGGACGCAATCGAAGGTATTTCCCAACAAGCGCCTCTCGCGCCAGTCGGGAGTGGCCAGGTCCGCAATCATGCACTTCAAAAAAGAAAGAGACACAATCAAGTCACAAACCCTGCGAAAGCTGACAAAGGCCATCCACGACCTGCAAATCAAGACCTGGTGAAAGCGACAGACATCGCGCAGAACCCTAGGTAATGTTGGCGTGCTTTGCTACCACATTGGCGCGTCTTGCTAATGACCTAAGCCTGACGTGAGCATATTCTTCCCCGTAGGTGATGGGGAACGCAGGAACTCGATCGCATACTCAACTTACAAGTCGCGGGCACTCGTCACACCTCATCGTACGGTCTCGCTGAAGTCGCCTGAAAGGCGGTTTCGCATGCGGATTTTGGCAGGCTTCGCGCTGACAGTCCTTCTAAGTGCTCAGGTATTGGCTCAGCATTCCCTGGAGAAAATCTGGGAAACCGAACCTGTGCTGAAATTTCCGGAGGGCCTGGTTCTCGAACCCGGCGGAAAGTTCCTTTGTGTCACCAACACCGATGGTAACCCTATGGCGAAAGACGGAAAGGGGTCAATCGGCAAGATCGGGTTGGACGGTAAGGTCATTCAGGTCGATTGGGTGGCTGGAATGGATGCGCCTAAAGGCCTAGGCCAATACGGCGATCTGCTGTACGCTGCCGACCTTGATCAGCTGGTTGTGGTCGCTTCAGTTCTCGCGAACCGCCAACAATCGCACAGGCGCGGGCGGATTCATGAAGGTGAATCCGCCTGCGCGTGGGGATGCGGCTCTCAGTATTGGCGGGAGCCAAGACCGAGGGATGCCCATTTGGTGGTATCGATCGGGACCAGGTAGAGCGTGCGTCCTGAGGCCGCGTAAATGGCGTAATCGTTCGAGACACCGTTGAAGTTCAGAGTTGCCTCGCCACGACCATTGGTATCCATGGTGTAAGTGCCGGTGATCGTGCTATCTGGTACAAGTGAGCGATTTGCGCTGCCTTCGATGCTGGCGTTGACGTCGGCGGTGCCCGTCAGGTTTCCAGCGCCGTCGCTGCTCATGTCAGCGATCAGGTCGGCTTGTCCCGGCCAATAGTAGTAAGTCTCTCTGAGATTGACGGCCCAGTTTCCGCGGATGAGGGACTGATTGTAGGTTCCGCTGGCTTGGGGAATGAACTGACCAGTCGAAATCACATCATGCATGAGCGCGAGGTAGAGAAGATTGTTGGATGACACCATGTAGACCGCGACAAGGTTAAGTCCACCACCTGCGGTCGTAATGGTCATCGTTCCGTGTCCGTTGGCCTGAATGGAGTAAGTTCCTGCGGCAGTCAGCTTGTAGCCCACCGCACTGGCCCATGTCGGGTGGCTTGAAATATTGTCGACGACGCCGTTAGTGAGATTACCGATTCCGTCAGCGGTGAACCTGCCGAGAGCGACGGCGTCTGCATGTTCACTCGAGTTGCTGTAACCGGTAGAACTCATGACGAGGTTTCCAGACAGCGAACTGTTTGAGAAGCCGGCAGTGGTGTCCTGATGAAGAGCGACGCCCAGATAGCCGGTGCCTGGGTCTCCGGAGATGAAGATGAGCACGTCAGGGCTGAACTGATAGAAAATGAAATGGGCCAATGTGCCGCTAACGTTGAGAGTGGCGGTGGAGGGCTGATACAAACTGAGAGGCGTGTAGGTACCGGCGAACCCTACATTCTGAGCGACTGAACCGTCTGTGTTGATATCTCCCAGTCCTGAACTGATCGTGCCCGGGCCTGCGGTGAACAGTCCTGCCATTGCCACGGGGCCGAGGCTGTCGTCGAAGCCATCCAACATGAAAACGTAGGTGCCGGAGAGATCTGTGGAGAAGGTCAGGCCGGTCTGCAGGTCAAGATTGCCCCAGCCCGTTCCCGTGTCGTCATAGCCGACAATTCGCGCCGAGGTGTTGGAAGTCAACACGAAGTGAATCGGAAACTCAAGTTCCTGGCTGCCTTGCTGCAAGTGGAATGTGGCAGATCCTCTGCCGTCGGGTTTGACGGAATAGGTTCCAGTAACGAGGGAGGTCGTGGGCGATGTTCCTGCTAGATAGAAGCTGAGCGAGCCGCTGGAAATGGCGCCCTTGCCATCGGCCTGCACACTACCCACGCCGAACAGAGCGACATTGCTGTTGCCTCTGTAGCGGAAGGCGTAGTGGCCCTGGAATGAGGCATTGGAAAAAACCACTGTGGCCACCGAGTTTGCCGAGTGCCTGGGGTCCACCTGCAGAGTCGCCTTGACGTTAACCTTCGCGGTCCAGGGTGGAGAGAGTGGGGCGGAGTAAATGCCATCGGCGGAGATGGTTCCCCAGGTTGCCGGATCCGTGCCTTGGACGCCGTCGACTTCCCAGGTCACCGGCGCGTCGGAGGTGAACTGCCGAGTTGCGCCGGCGGGCACGGTAACCGTTGCGGGAGAGATCGTGGGCGTCACAGCGACGGAGAAGCTCATGGTGCGGAACACGCTTGGGTCGGCTTTCGATGTCACGGTCACTTGCGCCGTGGCATCGCTGTCTTGTGAGGAGGGAGCCGTATAGAGGCCGGAATAGTCGATGCTGCCGGGTCCGCCTATGGTCCAGGTCACGCCGGTGTTGGTGGCGTTTGTGACTGTGGCGGAAAATTGCTGCGTCATTCCCAGTACCACGCGCGCGGTGGCAGGCGTGAGAGATAGCGATACGGCTGGAATAGTGATGGTGGCGGTGGCGGATTTGGAGGTGTCCGCTTTCGAAGTGGCCGTGACCGTAACGCTTGCGGGAGTTTGCATCGAGGTTGGGGTGGCGTAGAGACCGTTGGTATCGATACTGCCTGGGCCAGACAAGCTCCACGTAACGTCTTTGTTGGCAATGCCGCGGACGGTTGCGGCGAATTGCTGGGTCGCGCCAGCCATCACCGTCGGAGACGCAGGCGTTACGGCAACCGTAACGACCGGCGGAGTAATGGTGATCGTGGCCGTATCTAATTTGCTTTTGTCGTCGACCGAAGTCGCTGTCAAGGTCACAGTGGCAGGACTGGGCACGGTTAAGGGCGCGGTGTAGGTCGCGGTCCACCCCTGATTGTTGTTGCCTCCAAGATTGCCGAGGGTGCCACAGGCCGCAGCTGTACAGCCCGAGCCGGTCAGGGACCACGTCACGCCGCGATTGTTAGGGTTGAGGATTGTGGCCATGAAATCTTGTGTCGCATCTCCTGCGACGGAGGCGGTTTTTGGCGAAACCGTGACCGTGATGTCCTGCTGCTGTTGGCCACCATTGTTGCCACTTCCGCCGCAGGCGATCGTCATTGCGGAGACTGCAATGAGAACTGGAATCAAAATGAAATAGCGCATGAATCCTCCCGTATTCGTAAAACTTATGAGTGGTGAACCGTCATCCATTGCGTTGTGCTTTGCGCGTGGTGTATTCGGTTGAACTTGAACTGGAAATAAACGACGTTGAAGAAGAAAGTCTCCGCGCTGTTGAGTGAGAGGGGAATACCCAAGTCTTCGTAGTGCTGCAGGATGGAGGCCCGCATCCCAAAGATCGCGATCTCAAAGAGCACTACAGCCGCAAATTGAAGAAGAGCGATCAGAGCCACATGTTCAAGGCGATTCGGGGTGCTCAAGAGCATGGTGATGGCCCCGATGCTTGCGGCCAGCGCACTGATCAGAAGCAGCTTCGCTCGATTGTCCGGGTCGGCCCTGCGCACCCATCTCGCGAGCACAAGGCTCCAGATCCACCCGAAGAACCCGAGGGTCAAGACTGCAAGCAGCAGAGCGATCGCCCAGTGCAACCCGGGTGGCTCGGGTGCAGGCGAAGTGTCGTGCGGAGGAAGGTGGCCCCCCGAAGCAGAATCGGAGTCTGTGGCGGGCGATGGAAGCGGAGGTGCCCCGGTGCCCAGCAATTGAGAAACCGGGAGCCATTGATTTATTCCTTGAGAGCGGCCGAGGTCTCCCGGATAGATCTCACCCGTTCGGAGATAACGTTGTACTTCCACTTTTGAGTAAGGGCCGTACTGCTCTCCGTTGCGCAGGATGAAGTAGCGCAAAGCTGCTCCTTTGGCGGTTGCGTTCGCGTTCGGTCAGGGCAGCGAGTGTCTAACCCTAACTGGTTCGGACCGACCGCATGACATTTCGGAGTTACTCCTGGCGAGACTTCCAAAGAAGTTAAATGGGGTGAAAAAACTCCAACTGGATAAAAGTGCGGCGATTCAGGAACTTGAGAGCAGCTCAGAATCCGTAGTTAACGGTGAAATGCGTGGGAAAACTGAGCAGGAGAAGAAATGGCGCGAACTATTGCAGTCGAGCGTGGCGGGTCCGGGCCGCTTGTAGCGCCGGAATGCCGGGATCGGCCCCGTTCCAAAGTGTCAGGAAATCCTGGTACGCCTGCTTTGCGCCCGCCTGGTCTTGAGCCAACGCACATGCTTCACCTAATTTCAGGTACGCAAGCGCGTGCAGCGGAAAATTGAGAACGAGGCCTGGCTGGTCGACCATCTTCCGGTATTCGCGAGCCGCTGACTCACCTCGCCCGCTCAACAGGTACGCCTCACCGCGCAGGTACAGGGGATAAAGGGAGGCAACGCCTATGGGCGGCGGAGATCCCAGTTCGAACGGAGATACGGCTTGCAGTTTTTCGATTGCACGTTTCGGCTCATGTTTGCTCAACTCGACGGCAGCCTGAATCGTCGGCAACCAGTAGAGCTGGATGATGGTGTTTGTGGGAAACCCCTTCCCCAACTCTTGAGCAAGTCGAACGGCACCTTCGGAATCACCCGCCCGAGCCAAGGTGAGCGCAGCCAGAACAAGGACATCCCGGCCTCTGGAAAGGTGTACCGACTCCAACGCCTGCTTTTGCGCGACTGAGGCGTTGCCGAACTCTGCTTCGCGCAAGGCCGAATTGACCATCCAACCGGCAGCCGCCTCGTTGGCATGCGCTTGCGTGGCCAAGTCGACTGCGCGCCGCGAATAGTCCCGAGCGCTTCGGAGTCTTCCGTAGTAGGCCTCCGTGTCGGACTGGAGCGAGAGGAGCGCATCTTCGTCGCCTGCTTTGTCTTTCACATTCGCGAGTTGCTGCGCCATCCCTGCGCTGTCGCCGCGAAAAAATGCCAACTCGTACAGGTTGCTATAGAGAAACTTGCCGGCGAGATTTTTAGCGGTTGCCTCGTGCAGGACAGCTTCCGCATCGTGGGGCCGTCCGAGTTTGATGTAACTCGCCGCCAAGTTCGAGTATGGAAGAACATTATTGGGCTCGAGTTTGAGGGCCTGCTGCGTTTCCGCGGCGCACTTTTCGTATTGCCCCATCCATGTGTAGGCGAGTCCAAGGTTGATGTATGGTGCGAAGTCCCGGGGATAACTCAGTTTCCAGAGTTCGTAGGTCTCGATCGATTTGTTGAGATCGCCGCTTACCACGTGGTAGTAGTAGGCGGAGATACGAAACTTTTCTCGCTCACTGACGCGATCACGGAGTTCATACGCTTTCCTGACGTAGTCAATGCCAGTGCTCGGCTGCGCGAGATTGACATACGAAACACCCAGCGCGGCGTAGGCGACGGCAAACTTAGGATCCAGTTCGATGGCGAGTTTGTAGTAAGGAATATCAGCGGGGCTGCCTTTTTCGCGGGCCATCCGCCGTCCCAAGCCGTAGGCCTGCAGAGCTTCCAGCGACGGCGTGGTTGCTTCTTCAATGGGAACATCGAATTTCTGGATCGAGTTCAATGACTCGCCGAGTTTTTCGCGCAATCTTGCAGCCGCGCCACCCAACGCCGCCAGCACCGATTCCTTGTTCTTCGCCTCTGACTGCAGGTGAACAATTGCGTCACCCGTTGTGCAATTGGTCGCCGTGAGTCCGACAACGTACTGCTCACCGAGCCGGCTGATTGCGCCAGCGACCACCACCTTGCTTCCGGAGCGGATACAGACTTCGCGAGCCAGATTCTGGTTCAGGTGGGCAGCGGGCGACTGTCCCATGAGCTTCAGAACCTGTCCGGTGTGCCGATCAGAGAAAATATTCAGGTAGGGTGACTGTTCCAGTTCCATAGTCAGTCCCTGCTTCAGCGTTTCGTCGAAGACCGCGTCGCCTGTGGAATTGGTGAATTCAGCCAGAACGATCGAATCGCGTTCAGTCAGCGCTGTCTTGTGTCGAAAGGGGGAAAACAGGAATGCGCTGCCCGCGAGAGCCGCTAGCGATAGAAAAATCAATCCGAGAGCGAGAATACGATTTTTTGGTACCTGTTGAACGCTGTCTTTGAAGCTTTCACGAGCAGCTGCGCGCTCTGTGGTGGCAACGGTTGGGACGGCTTCGTCCGCGAGCACAAAGGAAGGCAGGTAGGATCCCTTCTGGATTTCGATACGGAGCGGATCTGCGTGGCCCTCTGCCGCGTAATACCTATCGAGCACTGCGCGAAGCCTTCGGGCCTCTACGCGTACCAGAGAGTCGACGCGTGGATCGAAATCGGCGGGACGACCGAACACTCCAACTCCCAGAACATATTCCTTGAGTTGAGCGCCGCGGCCGGCCAGTTCTTCTTCGACTACGAATTTGAGGAAACGCTGAAGCTGGGGACGGCGGGTAAATTCGGTCGAGCACAGGATTTTTTTGAGGGCGGCACGAATGTCACCAGCGGCGATGTTCGCACATCGATCCTCGGCATGCACCGGCTGCATCTTCCCTCCGCAACGGGAACTGCTGCCCAGCGAACAGGCTATTCTCCCACCAGGGGGGCGGAGGTTCAATGCTTGTGGGTCACAACGGCGGGCGCAGGTTAAAACCTGCTTTGGTACTCAGCGGAAGCGGCGCGACAAAGCGGCGAATGAGCTTGTCGCCTAGGTCGGTGCGCAAGCGGCTTTCCTACGTTCCACCGACGAATTAACTCTTCCGAAGCATCAAGGGAAGAAAGGTCGGTGCCACGCGCTTGTGACTGATTCCCAACTCCGAACTGCGTTGACCGAACCGAGCAGCCCGGTCAATCAGATCTATTCATCGTTGGTGGGCTAAATGACCAAACGTTTTCTTCTTTCACCCCTTCGGGGTTTGGCGGGAGAAGGGAGATCACGAACTTCCCAGGCACCCGACATGCCCTTCGGGAGTGCGCGAAAGAACGCGGCACCCAGCGGCGGGTGAAGCGACCGGCTTCGACACATCAGTGGCATGGACGAACACAAGCGACTACCAGTCAGAAGAAGAGATTAGGTAACCGTCCCGTCTGTCCCGCATTTTCTAGGGGTCCTTTTCAGGCTCCGATGGGAGTCGAGGTGACGCGGAGAAAAACCGCGCAGAGGACTCTGACGTTTTTGTTGAATCACACTAACAAGCCTGCAATCGATTCAAGTGGGTGGTTCGGGCAAGGAACTGGTTACTGGGTCGGCGTACTCCGGAACCTTGGCCGTATGGCGTGGCAGTCCTGCAGGTGGCATGATTTTCCCAGATCCTTGGGGGTTTCCGCGCGGTGGCCCACCGAGTCACGCACTATGCGGCGGGACGCGCTAAAATGCCAAAGATTTTGCGAGGCCGCTTTCATCACTCGAACAAGAAAGGTGTTGCATGACTCCAGAGACTCAACAGTCGGAATCCCCATACTGCGTGAAGATCGAGACCGGGACCGGACAGACCTCTACCGTTCCCATTGCTGTCTTAACGCCGAAGCAACTGGAAGTCTTCCTGCAGAGTGAGTTCAAGAGGCTGGCGCAAGAAGCAGGTGTGAAGGGTGCGCGCATCCATGTGGAGCGGGCGACAGCCGCGGACTACGAGCAGGTCCTGCGAGAGGTTTCGGCGTGCCTGCGGTCGGCGAAGGCACGCGCCGCGTGACCGGGGTGGAATTGAGCCGGGGAAGATGCTCGGGCGAACCAACGCCGATATGTTCCTGCAGGAACACAATGTCATGTCGATAAAGGGCATACGATTGTGTCATGACAGCTAAGGGCAAGAAAGCAAAGGGGCGACACGCTGCCTCGACGGCGCGAAACACGACCGTCATGAATACATCATGTCAAGCCCCGATGCGCTCCCCGAACTTGGCGTTTCATGGGTTGAAGCCATTCGGATCAAATCCAACGCACTCGCCCTTCATCCGCTTGGAAAATGGGGTTCGTTCCGTCTGTCCCCGAATTCCCCCTGATTGAAAGTCTTTCGATTGCAGTTTCACAGATCAGTTCATGGCAATTCCACTTCGAGAGCATAAATCTCATCGGTACTGAGGTCACGCGTAAAAAGCCACGTTCCGTCCGGAGCGACCGCGCTCCAGCTGCCGCTTGGAAACGCGCCGTACCGGCGCAGGTCTTTCAGGTCGGCTAAGAACTCCGAACGAGTCTCGCCAACTTTCGCCCTTCTGTAACTGGATTTTGCGCCGAATACCGCATCGTAGTAGATGTACTTTCCATCCGCCGACCAGTTAGGAAAGCCCAAGCCAGGTTCTTGGATCCACTGCGACCACTTCTGTGTGCTGAAATCAAAGAGCATCAGGCTCGACGAATCCGACTTCAGTGCTGCCAGATAATGACCATCAGGGGACCAGCGAGGGCTGAACAGACTTTCCGACCCTGGAAGAAGCGAAAACTGGCGCGTTCTCATATCTACGATATAAATCGGTCCTGAGGGGGAGGACAAAGTGAGACCCTGCCGTCCGAACGCCAGCCATTTCCCATCTGGAGACCAGGCGGGATCCGCTTCACCTTCATCCGACGGCAACAATTCCTCCGGTGTTCCTCCCTGGGCGGAAACTGTGAAAATCTTCCAGGGCCGCCCCGGCTGGCGGCTTACGTAGGCGATGCGGGTGCCATCTGGAGACCAGCGAGGCAAACCATCGACACCGTTGGGATATGTAAGCTGAAGGCGGTCACTGCCATCGATGCGACTGCGCCAGATCGCGCCCTCCGGATAGGATGCGTAGGTAATCCATTGGCCATCTCGGGAAAAATCCAGTTCACCCGCCGAGATTCCTGAGAGAAAAGGCACAAACTGAGAGGACCTTCGATCATAGCGAACCAGTTCGCCGCGCTTCTGGGCAGCTTCTACATAGATTCTCTTCCCATCAACGCTCGGCGTTAGGGAATTGAAAGACATGGGGCCTGCAGTAAGTGGCAGCGGAGCAAGAGACCTCCCAAACAGACCCGGCTCTTTCAAAACCCAAACATTCCCGCTCGTAGCAGAGTAGTTGATGAAGAGGTAATACCGCCCATCCGGTGTCCAGTGACCGCAGCACTCGCGAGGCGGATTGTGCCAGCCAGGGAATAGAGGATGCAGGTTCCCGCCATCGGCCTGCATCTCCCAAATGGCAGACGCGTTTCCGGCCACCTCGACCGCGAGGCGAATGTGCTTTCCATCAGGGGAGAACCTTGGCCCGCGAGGAATTCCCGAGACCGATGCCAGCTTGTGCGGCTGAGTGCCATCGGCATTCGCTTCGAAGATGTCGGAATTCTTGCAGAAGATCAGATGTTGACCATCGGGAGACCAGGTTCCATCGTGAGCCTCGAAGTCGCCGAGCCTGCGTGGAGCGCCGGATGGAAGTGGCAGACTCCACGCAGGCATCTCTGTTTCCGTGCCGAAGAAGCTAAAGACCAGGAGTTGAGTATGATCAGGGGAAATGCTGGGAACCTGCACATTGCTGAACGAAGTGGGAATGTTCGAAGTTTCTCCTCCGGCGGAGGATGCCTGGACTAGCCGCCAATTAGGATCAATCTCAACTGTGTAGATACGGGACCCATCCGTAAGAATCCCCGCTTTTAGCAGGCCGTCGCGAGTGATCTGAGAGGTTGCGAGTACTGTAGGAGGACGCGGCGTAGAATTCAGCCAAACCAACATTCCTGCAACGAGAACGACTACCAGACCTGCCACTCCCCACATCCACAATCGTTTGGAGGAATGGACCCTCTCAGCCATCGCTTTCGTTCTACCGGAAGTTGTGTCGCGCCTGAGCCGCTTCAAGTCCGCAGCCAGCTCGGCTGCGCTCTGGCAGCGAACTTCGCGATCTTTTTCTAGACACTTGCTGATGATGTGATCGAATTCCACCGGGAGATCGGGATTCAGGCGCAACGCCGAAGTTGGACTGGCGTCGAGAATTGCCTTGAAGATTACGCCCGTGGTGTCGCCCCGAAAGGGAAGCAGGCCCGTGGACATTTCGTAGAGAACGGCACCAAAAGAAAACAGATCCGTGCGGGAATCGAGTTCCTTGCCGTGCACTTGTTCTGGCGACATGTAGGCAATCGTCCCCAGCGCGCTCCCCGGGCTTGTCAGATGCTCTGGCGCATCCATCGTAGGTCCCGCCAAAGTTCCACCCTCTGGCCTAGAACTGACTTTCGCCAGCCCGAAGTCGAGAATCTTCGCCTGGCCGCGCTCGGTCACGAAGATGTTGGCTGGCTTGATGTCCCGGTGGATGATTCCCTTGGAGTGAGCGACCGCCAATCCTTCGGCAATATCGATGCCCAGCGACAGAATGGATTCGGTGTCCAGCGGTCGGCCAGCAATGCGATGTTTAAGGATCATTCCTTCCAGGTATTCCATCGCAATGAAGGAATGATCCCCTTGCTTCCCGATTTCGTAGATTGTGCAGATATTGGGATGGCTCAGGGCGGAGGCGGCCCTCGCTTCCCGTCGGAAGCGCTCCAGCGCTTGCGCATCTCGTTCCAACTCATCCGGCAGAAACTTGAGAGCGACGAAGCGGCCCAGGTCGGTGTCCTCGGCTTTGTACACCACGCCCATGCCGCCGCTGCCCAGTTTCTCGAGAATCCGATAATGCGAGATCGTCTGGCCGATCATTGCGCTGAAATGTTAGGTGTAGAGACAGTACAAGTCAATGTAGGCAGAGGAGTTGGTGGGCGTGTGAACAGGTCAGTTGGCGAAAAATCATAGATCCCTATCGCAAGTGCGCCGGCGCCGTGCAGCCAGGTAGGTTCCCAGTGTGTCCCGCCGGGGCACTTGCGATAGGGTGATTTGGACGAAGCCGATGGCGTTTGCGGCGGACGCGGGG
>Ga0335080_10000545_pt1 | contig 34741 bp, 37 predicted proteins | sample Lox_Sample_34_FD_206720 | JGI IMG/M metagenome (GOLD analysis project Ga0335080, IMG submission 206720) | Soil microbial communities from Loxahatchee National Wildlife Refuge, Florida, United States - Lox_Sample_3.4 | ecosystem: Environmental > Terrestrial > Soil > Wetlands | place: USA... | reverse complement strand
GGTACGGGACCCACCCCCTCGGATGAAGTTGTCCCCGTGCGCCAACGGTAGCCGGACGGACTGACGGACGCATGTCCGCCCCGGGCCGAACCGAGCGGCCCGGAGCCTCTCAGGGCGGCCACGGGCACGTCATCCAGAGGTGAATAGCTGGTGACAAGCACGCCCGGTGCAACATGGGCGCCCGCGGCTTCATTCCGTGGCCGTTATCCCCTGCCGCTGGCGCGGCCGGCCGTGCCAAGCCAGGTGAGCACAGCGTGGTCACGGGGAAGACCCTGAGTAAGGGTTCGCGCGGGAGGAGTCACCCCGTGACGCCCCGTCCCCGCCACCCCGGCGCCGCGCCGGCCGTGGCCCGCGCGGCCCGAGGCAGATGGAGTGGCGTTGTCGGCATCGGCGGCCAGCCCCCTGGCGGCCCTTGGGCCGGGTTCGCTCGCGGGTTACTGGCGTTTCCAGCGGGCCGTGGCCAAGGCACAGCTGGCGGCGTGGCTGCCGGCCCCGGGCAGCCTGCTGGTCGACATCTCCGGGCCGTACGCCAGCGCTTCGGTGCAGGCGGCGGGCCGCGGCCACATCGTGATCCGGGTGGTGGCGGCGCCGCCAGCGGCGCCGCCACGCGCGCGGCCTGCCGGGGCCAGGCCGGGCACGGTGGTGCCGGTGGTGGCCGACCCGGCCAGCCTGGCCTTCCTCGCCGACGGCTGCGCCGACGGAGTCATAGCCGAGGACGGCGCGCTGTCACGGCAGCTGATGACCGAGGACCTCGCGGCGGAGATCACCCGGGTGCTCCGGCCGGGCGGGCAGCTGCTCGCGTGCGTGGACTCCCTGGTGCTGGGGATGGCGCTGCTGGCCGAGCAGCGCCGGTGGGCGAACCTGACCTACCTCGCCGACGCCGAGGTGGTGCTCATCCCCTGGCCGGACGGCACCATCACCCGCTGTTTCGGCGTCAGCCAGCTCACCGAGCTGCTGACCGAGGCCGGCCTGGAGATCAGCTGGGTCAGGCCCCGGACCGTGCTATCTCCCTCCATGGTGGACCACGTGCTGCGCCGGGAACCGTCGGCGATCGCCCGCCTCGTGCGGGCCGAGCTCGCCGCCGGGCAGGACGGGGCGGACGGGCTCTTCCCGGCCGAATCGTTCGGCATCAGCCTGCTGGCCGCCGCCCGCAAGCCACCCGGACCGCCCGGCCAGCGCTGACGCCGCTACCGGCCACGGTCCCTTCTGGCCTGGCACTTCACGCAGCGCGCGGCCTCGGGCCTGGCGTCGAGCCGTCCCTCCGGGATCGGTGACCCGCAGTCGGCACAGGTGCCGTAGGTGCCGTGCTCGATCCGCTCCAGCGCGTCGGACACCGCGCGGATCTGCACTTTGGCCGCTGAGAGCACCGCCTGCGTCCGGTCATTTTCCGACAGATTCGTCCCGGCGTCCGCGGGGTCTTGCGGGGAGTCCGCCCCGGACCGCTCCGTCGGCTGTTCTCCCTGCAGCACCGCGATGGACTTGTCGAGTTCGCCGCGCATTTCTTCCAGGCGCTTGCGCGCGGTGGCAGTGTCCACAGGTCCTCCTTTGACCGGCAAGAGGCGAGCAGAGCAGGGCTCTCGGGGGCGCCTCCCGCCTCGGGCTTGCTCAGGTAAGCGTGAGCGGGGCTGGGGCGGGATGGCGGTACGGGTCCCCGTCCCGGGGCCGCCGGATGGCTGTGGCCCGCCCGCCCGGCGGGCCGATCGCACCGTGCCCGGTGCCGTCGGTCACATCGGTCATGGCTGGGCTCCGGCCGCCGCGGCCAGCGGCTCGAGCAGGGCGGGGTTGTTGTTGCGCACGGAGTTGACGGCCATCGAGACCGGGTACGAGGCCAGCGCGCCGGACGTGGCGGGCGCCAGCAGCGCGAGCAGGTCGGCCTTGTCGGAGTTGCCCGGGTCGAGCCAGTCCGTCCACCGGGCGGGCTCGATCACCATCGGCATCCGGTCGTGGATCTGGCCGACGCTGTCCTGCGCCCGGGTGGTGATGATGGTGGCCGTCCACAGCCAGGCGCCCGGGTGGTCCTCCGGCAGGGACTTGTCCCGCCAGATCTCGTACAGGCCGGCGAACGCGAGCACGCCACCGTCGGCGCGGTGGATGAAATACGGCTGCTTGCGCGCCTTCGGATCCCCGGTCACCTGCTGCCACTCGTAGTAGCCGTCGGCGGGCAGCAGGCACCGGCGCCGGGCGAAGGCCTGCCGGAACGCGGGCTTGGAGTCCACCGTCTCCGCCCGCGCGTTGATCAGGCGGCTCCCGATCTTGACGTCCTTCGCCCACGACGGCACCAGGCCCCAGCGGACCACCCGCAGCTCCCGCGCGACGTCGCGCGGGCCGGAGTCCCCCTCGCCGCGGCTGCCCCGGGTGAGCACGGCGTAGACCGGCTTGGTCGGGGCGACGTTGTAGTCAGGCGGCAGCGGCTCCTCGACGCGGTCGCGCTCGATCCGGAACTCGTCAAGGAGCTCCTCGCGCTTGCGCGCTGACGCGTACCGGCCGCACATGCCATCACCTTGTCGTCATGTGGGAGACGTGAGAAGTACAGAAGAATGGGCTTTTCATAGCCACGATCGGCGGACGCCAAACCTCGGCCGCAGCGCCGCGGCCGTCTTGCCTGGACGATCGGCCCAGGAAATCCGGCCGCCATCCGCCCCGCTGGCGCGGCTGCGGCGTCCCCGCCGCCGCGCTGGGGATCGGTGTGAGATGGCCTAGGCTCGCAGCATGGACCCGCACCAGCTGCCAGGCCGGGAGGGCCCGCGCTGGCAGGCGCCTGCCGCGGCCGGCCCGGTGCGGGCCAGCCTGACCCTGCCGGGCTCGAAGTCCATGACCAACCGGGCGCTGGTCCTCGCCGCGCTCGCCGACGGCCCGGGCGCCATCACCCGCCCGCTGCGCGCCAGGGACACGCTGCTGATGGCCGGGGCGCTGACCGCGCTGGGCGCCAGCATCGACGACGGCGCCACGCCGGGGACGTGGCGGGTGACACCTGGCCGGCCGGCTGGCGACACCCGGGTGGACGTGGGCAACGCCGGCACGGTGATGCGCTTCGTGCCCCCGGTCGCGGCGCTGGCCGCCACCACCACCGAGTTCTACGGGGACGCGCGGGCTTCCCAGCGCCCGGTCGCGCCGATCCTGGCGGCCCTGCGCGAGCTCGGCGCGGTCATCGGCGACGGCGGGCGGGGCGCCATCCCGTTCACCGTGCGCGGGACCGGGTCGGTGGCCGGGGGCGTGGTCACCCTCGACGCGTCGGCCTCCTCACAGCTCGTCTCCGGCCTGCTGCTCGCCGCCCCCCGGTTCGACAAGGGGGTGGAGGTCCGCCACCGCGGCGGCCGGGTTCCCTCGGCTCCGCACATCGCCATGACCGTGCAGATGCTGCGCGGCGCAGGCGCGGAGGTGGAGACCGCCACCATGGTGCGCAACGAGCCTGGCGGCACGCACCCGGCGGACACCTGGCGCGTCCATCCGGGGCCGATCCGGGCCGGGACGCTCGCCGTCGAGCCCGACGTGGTCAACGCCGCCCCGTTCCTGGCCGCCGCCCTGGTCACCGGCGGCACGGTGACGATCCGCGGCTGGCCGCGGCGGACCACCCAGCCGGCCGGCCACATCCTGGAGCTGCTCACCGCGATGGGCGGGCGGTGCGAGGCCACCGACGGCGGCCTGGCTGTCACCGGCACCGGCGCGATCGGTGGCATCACCGCCGATCTCGCTGACGCGCCCGAGCTGACGTCCGTGGCTGCCGCGCTCGCCGCGCTGGCCGATTCCCCGTCCAGGCTCACCGGGATCGGGCACATCCGGCAGCAGGAGACCGACCGGCTGGCCGCGCTGGCCACCGAGATCAACGGGCTCGGCGGCGACGTGACCGAGCTCCCCGGGGGACTGGCGATCCGGCCCCGCCCGCTGCACGGCGGGGTGTTCGCCAGCTACGACGACCACCGGCTGGTGATGGCGGCCGCCGTGCTCGGGCTCGCCGTCCCGGGCATCGAGGTGGGCGACCCGGCCACCGTCGGCAAGACCTTCCCGGAGTTCACCAGCCTGTGGCGGGAGATGCTGGAGGGCGCGCCCTGAGCAGCCGGGCCAGCCACGCCAGGCTTGACGAAGACGATGTGCGGGTCCGCCCGGGGCGCGGTTCCCGGCCCCGGACCCGGCGCCGGCCCGCGCACGAGGACGCCGCCGAGGGGTTCGTGGCCGCGGTCGAGCGGGGCCGGTACGGGGTCCTCGTCGACGGCCGCCGGGTGACCGCCATGCGGGCGCGGGAGCTGGGCCGCCGCGGGGTGGTGGTCGGCGACACGGTGGCGCTGGCGGGTGACGTGTCCGGCGCCCCGGGCAGCCTGGCCCGGGTGGTCCGGGTGGAGCCGAGGGCGACCGTGCTGCACCGCTCCGCCGACGACTCCGACCCGGTGGAACGGGTCATCGTCGCCAACGCCAGCCAGCTTGTCATCGTCACCGCCCTCGCCGACCCGCCGCCCCGGCCCCGGCTCATCGACCGCTTTCTTGTCGCCGCCTACGACGCCGGGCTGGAGCCGCTGCTGTGCCTGACCAAGGCCGACCTGGCCCCGCCCGATCAGCTGCTCGCCGCCTACGGCCCGCTCGGCGTCGGGCATGTGGTGATCGGGCGGCCGCTGACCGGCCAGGTGCTCGCGCCGCTGCGCACCTACGTGGCCGGCCGGATCAGCGTGCTGGTCGGTCACTCGGGGGTTGGCAAGTCCACGCTGGTCAACGCGCTGATCCCGGACGCGGGCCGGGTGGTGGGCGAGGTCAGCCCGGTGACCGGCCGCGGGCGGCACACCTCGTCGTCGGTGGTGGCGCTCCCGCTCCCGGGCGGCGGGTGGATCATCGACACGCCCGGGCTGCGCGGCTTCGGGCTGGGGCACGTGACGCCGGACCGGGTGGTGCGCGCCTTCCCCGACCTGGCGGGCGGCGTCGCCGCCTGCCCGCCCGGCTGCACCCACCTGGAGCCCGACTGCGCGCTGGACGACTGGGTACGCGACCAGGGCAGCGACCCGCGGCTGGTGGCGCGCCTGGACTCGCTGCGCCGCCTGCTGCGCAGCCGGGAGGGCAGCGAGCCGGCTGGGCGGCAGGCCGGGGAGGCGGCCGCCTGGGAGGCCGGTGAGCCAACGGGCGCCGCCGGGCCAGAGCCGGCCTGACCTGCCCGGACCTGCCCCGGTGGCCGCGGCTACCAGGCGTAAGCTTCGGGGGCCGCTCCCCCCGGCCCGGGGAAGATCTCGTCCAGCCGCGCGAGCGCCTTGCCGTCGAGCGCCAGCTGCGGCGCCCGCAGGGCGCTGTCCAGCTGCGCCACCGTGCGCGGCCCGATGATCGGCGCGGTCACGGCCGGCTGGTGAAGCAGCCAGGCCAGCGCCACCGTGGCCGGCCGCTCGCCGAGCTCGGCGCAGAACTGCTCGTACGCCTCCAGTTGCGGGCGCAGCACGTCCCGTACCTCGGCGGCCCGCCCGCCCGACCGGCGGCCGCCCTGGCCGCCATCGGTCATCCCCCCGGGCAGGCCCCCGGGCAGGCCACCGGGCAGGCCACCGAGCAGGCCACCGAGCAGGCCACCGTGCAGCGGGCTCCAGCAGATGACCCCCAGGCCGTAGCCCTGGCAGGCGGGGAGCACCTCCAGCTCCACTGTGCGGGCCGACAGGTTATACAGGGACTGCTCGCTGACCAGGCCGAATGACGGCCGTCGGCGCGCAGCCTCCTGGGCCTGGGCGATGTGCCAGCCGGCGAAGTTCGACGACCCGACATAGATGATCTTCCCCTGGGTGCGCAGCACGTCCATCGCCTCCCAGATCTCGTCCCAGGGGGTGGACCGGTCCACGTGGTGCATCTGGTACAGGTCGATGCGGTCGGTGCCGAGCCTGCGCAGCGAGTCCTCGCAGGACCGGCGGATGTTCAGGGCCGACAGGAAGCGGTCGTTCGGCCAGTCGCCCTTGCCGCCGTAGAGCTTGGTGGCCAGCACCGTGCGGTCCCTGCGGCCGCTGCCGGCCGCGAGCCAGCGCCCGATGATCTGCTCGGACACCCCCTCGGCGCGGGGCTGGCCATAGGTGTTGGAGGTGTCGAAGAAGTTGATGCCGTGCTCGTGGGCCCGGTCCATGATCTGCTGGGCGTCAGCCTCGGCGGTGGCCGCCCCGAAGTTCATCGTGCCGAGGCAGAGCCTGCTCACCGAGGCGCCGCTGCGTCCAAGATGCGTGTACTCCATGGCGTCACCGTAGGGGCGCGAGGGTGTTTCCGGCCATGCCGCGTCGCCACCGGGGGCCGGTAAGCGATACCGTGTCGCGGCATGGCGGGCTATGACGACGACCTGCGTTTCGCCCACGTCCTCGCCGACGCGGCGGACGACATCACCACTCGCCGGTTCCGCGCGCTTGACCTGCGGGTCGAGGCCAAACCTGACCTGACGCCGGTGACCGACGCCGATCACGCCGCCGAGGAGTCGCTCCGCAACGTGCTGCGCCGGGCGCGGCCACGGGACGCCGTGCTGGGCGAGGAGTTCGGCCGGGCCGGCGCTGGCCCGCGCTGCTGGGTCATCGACCCGATCGACGCGACCAAGAACTTCGTCCGCGGGGTCCCGGTCTGGGCCACCCTGATCGGGCTGATGGACGGCGACGAGGTCATGGTCGGCGTGGTTTCCGCGCCTGCGCTCGGCCGCCGCTGGTGGGCCGCCAGGGGCGGGGGCGCCTGGACCGGCCGGAGCCTCACCAAGGCCAGCCGCTGCCGCGTCTCGTCGGTCGCCAGGCTGGAGGACGCTTCCTTGTCCTACTCCAGCCTGTCCGGCTGGGAGGAGCGGGGGCGGCTGCCTGGGTTTCTCGAGCTCACCCGCCGCGTCTGGCGCGACCGGGCCTACGGCGACTTCTGGTCCCATGTGCTCGTCGCCGAGGGCGCGGTGGAGGTCTGTGCGGAGCCGGAGGTGTCGCTGTGGGACCTCGCGGCGCTGCAGGTGATCGTGGAAGAGGCCGGCGGCACCTTCACCGACCTGGCTGGCCGGCCGACCCCGGACGGCGGCAGCGCGGTGACGACCAACGGGCGGCTGCACGCCGAGGTCCTCGATCTGCTCTCCCCGGCCGGCGGCGCCCCTCCCGGGTGAGCGCCGCCGGGGTAAGGCGGGTAAGGGATCGCAGGTGCGCCGCGGCGCGGCGGGCCGGGTGGCCGGGCAGGCGCACATCCCTGGGGGGCCTTGCCCTCGCGGCCGGCATCCCCGATGCTGGGTATGGGTCACAAAGGCACAAGCGCGTCGCCGCCAAGGGCGCCCGGCGACGCAGGCATGCGGCTGGCCCACCCCGCCGAAGGTCTCCCAGGAGTGATGCCCCATGAAGGTACGGGACGGCATGACCACGCTGGTCTTGACGATCGGGCCCGCGCACACGCTGCGCGAGGCCGCCCGCCTGATGTCGTCCCGCCGGGTGGGCGCGGCCGTGGTCATCGATCCTGAGCATTCCGGCGTGGGCATCCTGACCGAGCGGGACATCCTCGACTCCCTCGGCGCGGGGCAGGATCCCAACATCGAGCTGGCCGCCGCGCACCGGACGCTCGACGTGGTGTACGCCTCGCCCGACTGGACGCTGCAGCAGGCCGCGTCGACCATGGTCCGGGCGGGCTTCCGTCACCTGGTCGTGGTCGAGGGCAACGAGGTGACCGGGCTGCTGTCCATGCGCGACATCGTGCGCTGCTGGGCCGACTCCGGAGCCCTGGACCGGGCCGAGCCCGCCCCGGCCGGGACCTGACCGCCGGGGCCAACCCGTGACTGGCCAGGCCCCTGACCGGCCGGGCCCCCTGACCAGCCGGGCCCCCTGACCAGCCGGGCCCCCTGACAAGCCGGGCCCCCTGACCAGCCGGGCCCCCTGACCAGCCGGGCCCCCTGACCAGCCCGGTCCCCTGACCAGCCCGGTCCCCTGACCAGCCGGGCCCCCTGACCAGCCCGGCCGTCCGGATCACCGGCCGGGCGCCTTGCGGCGACGCGGCTGGTGCGCGAAAGTGATTCGCCATGCGGCTCACTGGCATGGTCGCGCTCGTCACCGGGGGGTCGTCCGGCATCGGTGCGGCGACCACCCGCGCGCTCGCCACGGCCGGGGCCCGGGTGCTGGTCGCGGGACGCGACCCGGCGCGGCTGGCGGCCGTCGCCGGCCAGACCGGCGGCGTCGCCTTGGCCTGCGACCTGGCCGCGCCCGGCGGGCCCGCTGAGCTGGCGGCCGCGGCCCAGCGGGCGGCGGCCGCCCTCCCCCCGCTGCCCGGCACCGGGGAAGCGGCGGCCGGAGTTGACATCCTGGTCAACAACGCGGGCCTGGGCTGGGCCGGCCCGATCGGGGAGATCACCGCCGAGAAGGTCACCGAGCTCGTGGCCGTCAACCTGACCGCGCCGATGCAGCTGACCAGGCTGCTGGTGCCCGGCATGATCGCGCGCGGCCGGGGCCGGGTGGTCTTTGTCTCCTCCATCGCCGGCGCCACCGGCGTCCGCGGCGAGGCCGTCTACTCGGCCACCAAGGCCGGCCTCGGCTCGTTCGCCGAGAGCCTGGCCTACGAGCTGGACGGCCACGGCGTCCGGGTGGCGGTGATCGTGCCGGGCGTGATCGACACCCCGTTCTTCGACCGGCGGGGGCGCCCGTACGGGCGGACGAGGCCAGGCCCCCAGCCTCCCGAGCGGGTCGCCGAGGCGATCGTGTCCTGCCTGGAGCGCGACCGCGACGTCTCCTACGTGCCGCGGTGGATGCGGCTGCCCGCCTGGCTGCACGGTGCCGCGCCCGGCACGTTCCGCGCCCTCGCCACCCGGTTCGGCGACCCCGGCTGAGCCCAGGAGACCTCAGCGGCGCGCCCTGGCCCACCACCCGGGGAACTCAGCCGCTCTCGGCGGCACGGCGCCGGCCCGCCCTCCGGCGAGAGTTTCAGCCCTGATGGCGCCCGGTCAGCCGGTGGAACAGCCGGGCGAAGAACTGCCCGGTCCGGCGCGCGGCCGAGCGCAGGACCAGCCCCACCACTCTGACCGGCTCGCCCTCCGTCTGGGGGCGGGGGCCGGCAGCCTCCGCCGCCCCCGCGTCCGGCGGATCCCCGGCGGCCGCGGCAGCCCCAGCGGCCCCGGCGGCCACATTCCTGGCGCCGCCATCCCCCGCGGCAGCATTCCCCGTGCCGTCGGCGGCAGCATCCGGACCGGCCGCATCCCCGGCGGTGGCGGACTCACCCTTCCCGGGCGGCGCGAGAACGGTGGCCTCAAGGTTGTCCACGAACTGCTGTATCAGCTTCGCGGTGACATCGGCCATAACCCCCCGGCCGAACTGGGCCACCCGGCCGCTGATCGTCATGTCGGTGGTGACCGCCACCCGGGTCCCCTCCCCCTCCCCGGCCATGACCGCGGTGACCATGGCCGAGGCGTTCCCCTGCCCGCGGGCGTCCCGCCCGGCGGCCTTCAGCACCGCCCGATGGGCCGCCTCGTCTTTTTCCACAAAGGACGCGGTGCCCTTGTACTGGGCCGTGATCGGCCCGACCTTCACCTTGACCAGCCCGTGGTAGGTGTCGCCGTCCACCTCGGTCAGCTCGGCGCCCGGCATGCAGGGAGCGATCCGCTCGATGTCGGTCAGCACCGCCCACGCCCGGCCGATGGGCGTGTTCACCGTGAACTCGTGGGCCAGCTCCATGCGACTACCTCCGCAAATCCTCGCCGCGAGGGGCGCCGGTGGACCGAGCCCGCGCGATGCGCTCGACGTGATCATCATGACGCAACCGTCCCGGCCAGCCGGGAGATTCCCGATCTCCAGGCGCCGCCGCCCGGCCGATGGTCCATCATGGGTGGGGGCCCAGCACGCCCACAGCCACGATTGCCGTCCGGCCGTACCGGCGGCGGCAGGTTGGAGATCACGGTGAGCCCTGCCACCGCTGCCCCCGGCGAGCAGAACGAAGCAGCCACGCCCGGCCTGCCAGGCTGGCGGCGCTGGCTCGCGGTGACCGGCCTGGTCCTGGTGCTCGCCTGTCTCCTGCCCCCGCTGGGCGCGCTCGCCCGGCGCTACGTGTTCGTCGAGTCGCTCCAGTTCAGCGTGTTCGCGATGGCCGGCCCGGCGCTGATCGTGCTGGGCGCGCCGTGGCGGCTCCTGCGCCTGTCTGGTGGCGTCAGCGGGCCCGGCCCGGCCGACCGGCTGGCGGCCGCGCGCCGGGCCGACCGCTCGCTCCGGCGGGCGGCGGTCTTCCTGTTCGCTTTCATGGCCGTGTGCCTGGCCTGGCGGCTGCCAGCGGCGATAGACGCGCTGGCCAGGCAGCCCGCCCTGGCCCTTGCGGAGGCGGTGACGCTGCTCGCGGCCGGTGCCGGGCTCTGGCTCGAACTGGTGGACTCCCCGCCGGTGGCGCCCCGGCTGCCACGGCCACAGCGCGCCCTGGTGGCCGCGCTCGCGATGTGGTCCACCTGGGCCGTCGCCTATGTCCTGGGCTTCGCCAGCCACGCCGTGTTCCACGGCTACGATTCCGCCGGGAGCGCCCTGGGCGCCGTCACCGACCAGGAGATCGCGGTGTTCCTGGTGTGGGCGGTGGCGGGGGCCTGCTTCGTGCCCGTGGTGATCGCCAGCATGCTCGGCTGGCTGGCCGGCGGCGAGGACGCCGACGAGGAGTTCCAGCGGGTCTTCCGGGACGAGTCCCAGCGGGCCACGGTGAGAGGCTGGGGCCCGCGCCCGCGCCGGCGGCCCACGTCCTCCGCCTGACCCGCGGGCGCGCCCGGGCGGCCCCAGGGCGCCGGGCTACCGGTCCGGGTGATCGATGTCCACGGCTGGCAGCTCTTCCACGTCCTTCTTGCTGATGCTGAGCCGGATGCCGTCGTCCACGCCGGCCACGGCACCGATCGGGATGGCCACGTCCTTCCGCCCCCACAGGTGCCCCTCCTGGAGCAGCACGTGGGTCACGTGGCGGTTGCGCGGGTCGATGACCAGCCCCTGAACGTGGCCGATGCCGCCATCGGTGGCGTGGACCTGCTCCCCACGGCGCACAGCGACCTCGCCCAGCGGGATGGTGTCGAAGGTGACGACCGGTGAGGTGCCCGCCAACTCGGGATCCAGGGCGGGGTCCAGGGCCGTGCCAGCCAGACCGTAGTACGGCCACGCGGCCACCTGCTCCGGGCCGTAGGCCGCGTAGCCGGCACTGCCCGGCAGGAACTGCGTCTCCTCAGCGGAGTCGAGTTCCTCGAACTCCGCGATGGTGCAGCGCAGCAGGACCTCCCCATTGGCGGCCTCGACCAGGTCGAGCGGGACGAGCCGGCCGAGCCCCTGGCGGTGCTTCGGCTCGACCACGAGATGAGTGACCGCCCGGGCGACCGGGTCGACGACCACGCGGGCCACCTCGCCGCAGACGCCATCCCTGCAGTTCGCTTCCGCTCCGATCGTGAACTGGCTCGGCTGCGCCATGGCACCTCCTCATTCCCCTTGGACCCTAGCGCGGGTCCCGCCAGCATCCGGGCGGCCCTGGCCGGCTGGCCCCCAGCGAAGCCGCAGATGCCACCATCGATCACGGTTTCGCCGCATATGCGGCTGGCATAGTGATCATCAGCCGTATCTGCGTTAAATTCAATTGATGCCGACATTTCGGATCAAGGAAGCGGCCGACCTGATCGGCGTGAGTGACGACACGCTGCGCCGTTGGGCCGACGGGGGCCGGATCGAGACCACCACCGACGCCTCGGGGCGGCTGGCTGTCGATGGGGTGGCGCTAGCTCGTTTTGCATGCGAGCTGGCCGAAGCCAGTGACCGCGGAGATGACAGGGCCGTGGTCGGCCATTCGGTGCGGAACAGGTTCAGCGGCCTGGTCAGCCGGGTCGTCCGCGACACCGTCATGGCCCAGGTCGAGATCCAGGCGGGGCCGCACCGGTTCGTGTCACTGCTCAGCCGCGAGGCCGCCGACGAACTCGGCCTGGAGCCGGGTGTGCTCGCGGTCGCCGCCGTCAAGGCAACCAACGTCTCCATCGAGATCCCCGCCATCCGCTGATCTCGCGCCGCGAGACCTAACTGAGGAGTTCACAGGTGCGCCGATTCGCTGTTATCGCCGCCGGTGTGGCGGCTGTCGCCGTCGCGGGCTGTTCCAGCAGCAGCACCACGAGCGGCTCGTCAAGTACGCGTTCCCCCGCCCCGGTGACCATCACCGTGTTCGCCGCGGCATCGTTGACGGGAACATTCACCCAGCTCGGAAAGCAGTTCGAGGCGGCTCATCCCGGCGACACGGTGAAGTTCAGCTTCGGGCCGAGCTCCGGCCTGTCCACCCAGATCACCAGCGGCGCACCGGCCGACGTGTTCGCCTCGGCGGCGCCGGCGAACATGGACACGGTGGTCAGTGCGGGCGACGCGTCCAATCCTCAGAATTTCGCCAAGAACATCATGGAAGTCGCAACACCCCCCAATAACCCCGCCAACGTGACCTCCGTGAACGACCTGGCGAAGAAGTCGGTCAAGGTGGCGCTGTGCCAGCCGCAGGTGCCGTGCGGGGTCGTGGCGGCGGAGGTGTTCAAGAACGTCGGCATCACCGTCAAGCCGGTCACGCTCCAGCCGGACGTGAAGTCGGTGCTGACCCAGGTTGAGACGGGCAACGTCGACGCGGGCATGGTGTATGTGACCGACGTCAAGGCGGCCGGCAGCAAGGTCAAGGGTGTCACGATCCCGGCTGCCGACAACGCCTCGACGCTCTACCCGATCGCCACCATCACCAGCAGCAAGCACGAGTCCGTCGCCAAGGAGTTCGTCGACTACGTGCTGTCGCCCGCGGGCCAGCAGGTGCTCGCCGCCGCGGGGTTCGAGAAGCCCTGACCCACCTGGCATAGTGGTCTGGCCCCACACAGGCCATCAGGGCGTGTGCCGTGGGTCTTGGCCGTCGCGAGCGGTCGGCGGCGGGATGGATCGCAAGGCGGAGGAGGAGACGATAGTGGAGCTATCGGCGACGACGACAACGCCGCGAGACGCCCGTCCGGTGGCCGCGCAGCAGGCTGAAGATCCACGGGACACGCCCTAGCTCCGGAGCCGTCATGGTGACCTTCACCGCGCCGACCCGCCTGACAGCCCGCGGCCGGGCCAGGCGGGCCGCGCGGGGAGGGGCCTCGCGGTCGGTGCCGGCGCCATTGCTGGTCCCGGCGCTGATCGCGGTCGGCTTCCTGGTGCTGCCGCTGGCCGGGCTGCTGGTCCGCGCCCCGTGGCGCCATCTGGGAGCGGCCCTCAGCGGGACCGACGCCACCCAGGCACTCATCCTGTCCCTGTGGACCGCGACCGTGACCACCGCGATCTCGCTGGTCATCGGGGTGCCGCTGGCGTGGGTGCTGGCCCGGACCACCTTCCCGGGCCAGCGGCTCCTGCGCGCGCTGGTGACCCTGCCGCTGGTGCTCCCGCCGGTGGTCGGCGGGGTCGCGCTGCTGCTGGCATTCAGCCGGGTCGGCCTGGTCGGCCGCTACCTGGACGACTGGTTCGGGCTGACGATCCCGTTCACCCCGATCGCCGTGGTGATGGCCGAGACCTTCGTCGCCATGCCTTTCCTGATCGTCACCGTCGAGGGGGCGCTGCGGTCCGCGAACCAGGGTTTCGAGGAAGCGGCGGCCACCCTGGGCGCGCGGCGGATGACCGTGTTCCGGCGGGTCACCGTGCCGCTGATCGCCCCCTCGCTGGGGGCGGGCGCGGTGCTGTGCTGGGCGCGGGCGCTGGGTGAGTTCGGGGCCACGATCACCTTCGCCGGCAGCTTCCCCGGCCAGACGGAGACGATGCCGATCGCGGTGTACTACGCGCTGGAGACCGACCCGGACGCGGCGATCGCGCTCAGCCTGGTGCTGCTGCTGGTCTCGGTGGTGGTGCTGGTCTCCCTGCGCGACCACTGGCTGCGGGGCGGCTCGCTCTGATGACGAACGGGGGCGGCGACGGCCTCGTCGTCGATGCCGAGGTCAGGCGCGGCAGCTTCACCCTCGCGGTCAGCCTCGCCGCGGCACCCGGCCAGGTCCTCGGCCTGCTGGGGCCGAACGGGGCGGGGAAATCCACCCTGCTCAGCGCGGTGGCGGGCCTGACCCCGGTGTCCGCCGGGCGGATCACGCTCGCGGGGCATGTGCTGGACGACGCGGGCACCGGCGCCTTTGTCGAGCCCTCAGGCCGGCCGGTCGGCTTCGTCTTCCAGAACTACCGGCTCTTTCCCCACCTGACCGTCGCCGAGAACGTGGCGTTCTCGCCGCGCGCCCGGGGCCAGGGCAGGCGGGCCGCCCGGGCGGCCGCCAGCGGCTGGCTCGGCCGGCTCGGGCTGGCCGGCCTCGCCGGCCGCAAGCCCAGCCAGCTGTCGGGCGGGCAGGCGCAGCGGGTGGCGCTGGCCCGCGCGCTGGCCGGGGAGCCAGCGCTGCTGCTGCTGGACGAGCCCCTGTCGGCGCTGGACGCCGGCACCCGCCTGGACGTGCAGTCCGAGCTGAAGCGGCACCTGGCCGACTTCACCGGGCCGTGCCTGCTGGTCACGCACGACCCGCTGGAAGCGCTGGTGCTGGCCGATCAGCTGATCGTGCTGGAGGGCGGGCGCATCGTCCAGGAGGGCACCCCGGCGCACATCGCCCGCCAGCCAGGCACCGAGTACGTCGCGAAGCTCGTCGGCCTGAACCTGTACGCCGGCCGGGCCGACGGCTCCCGGGTGGCGCTCAGCGGCGGCGGGGACTTCGTCATCCCCGACCACGGCCGCCGCGGCGACGTGCTCGTCGCGGTGCGGCCCTCGGCGGTGGTCGTCAGCAGCCAGCGCCCGCGGCCCAGCAGCGCCCGCAACACCTGGCAGGCCAGGGTTACCGGGCTCACGCTGCTGGCCGACCGGGTCCGGCTCGACCTGGACGGGCAGCCGCCGGCGGTGGTGGACGTCACGCCCGCGGCGGTGGCCGAGCTTTCGCTGCATTCGGGCAGCCAGGTGTGGCTCACCACCAAGGCCACCGACCTTGAGGTCTATCCGCCCACCGACCACCGGGCGGGCTGAGGCGCCGCCTCCCGCGCTACCGGACGAGACAGGCGGGCCGGTCTGCGTTCTGCCCGCTGGGCCGCTGCTGGCTGGCGCCCCGCCCCCAGCCGTACGGGAAGGCAGCCGCGAGCGCGCGGGCGATCAGGTGGGCCCGCGCCGCGTAACCGGCGGAGGTGTAGTGGACGCCGTCGGGGATGAACCAGCTGTTCCTGGCCACCGCGGCCCAGTCGTAGACCCGCATGTTCGGGTAGCGGGCGCAGGCGCGGATCAGGGCGCGGTTCCAGGCCAGCATGTCGGCCTCGGAGTACGGCCCGGTGGCCACCAGCGTCTTGACGTTGACCCACATCACCGGCTGGCGGCCGATCACCGTCATCATCTCGCGGATCCGCGCCGCCAGGCCCACCCGTGAGCCGATACCCACGTCCGCGGTGTCGTTGGTGCCCAGCGCGAGCACCCAGCAGCCGTGGTAGCCGCCGCGGACCAGCTGCTGGGCGACGGTGTAGGCGTTGGGCCCGCCGGTGGCGGTCTCCACCACCGAGGTGCCGCCGGAGATCTCCGGGATGAACCTGCCGGCCCCGACCCGGGCGTACTGCGCGCCGATCCGCTGCCGCGGGCTGGGCAGGTAGTCGGGGGAGATGAGGCCGTCGGAGGTGGAGTCGCCGATGTGCACCACCGACCGGCACAGGGAACGGGCGGGCCCGCGGGCGGCTGGCGCGCGGGCAGCTGCCCCGGCCGCGGCCAGGCCGGCCGCGGCGGGCCGGACGAAGCCCGACAGGCCCGCCACGGCCAGCGCGCTCACCACGACGGCTCCCGCGACGGTGACCCGGGTCTGGCCCCGTGCCGCGCGCAGCTGCCAGCCGGTCGCCCTCGCCCTGGCCAGCCACCGGCCGATGGCACCGTGGCGGACCGGCTCCTCGATAAACCGCCACGACAGGGCCGCGGCCATGATGCTCGCCGCGACCTGGAGGGCGGCACGGGCGAGGCTGTCCCGGCCGCTGGCCGGGGTGGTCAGCACGATGATCGGGTAGTGCCACAGGTAGATGCCATAGGAACGGACCCCGATCCAGCGCAGCGGCCGCACCCCGAGCAGCGCGCCGATCCTGCTGGCCGGCGAGGCGGCCGCGCCCACCACCATCGCCGTGCCCACCGACAGCAGCACCATCCCGCCCCGGTACAAAAACGCCGAGTACTCACTGGTGCGCACGATCAGCACCGCGATCACGGCGAGCCCGGTGACCCCGATGCCGTCCAGGATCCGGCGGGCGCCCTCGGTGACGTTGCCCCCCAGGTGCCGGCTGGGCCAGACGAAGGCCAGCGCCGCGCCGATCAGCACCGCGAAGGCGCGGGTGTCGGTGCCGTCATAGACCCGCGTCGGGTCATAACCGGGCTGGTAGAGCAGCGCCATCGCCACCGCCGAGACGGCGGCGAGCAGCAGCGTCGCCGCCGCCAGCTTGGTGCGCGCGGCGCGGCGGCCGCGCGTCCACCGAAGCCCGAGCCACAGCAGCCAGGGCCAGATCAGGTAGAACTGCTCCTCCACCGCCAGCGACCACAGATGGCCAAGCGGTGAAGGCGGGCCGAACCGTGCGAAGTAGGAGCTGTGCTGGGCGATCAGCCACCAGTTGCTCACGTAGGCCACCGAGGAGAGCACCGCGCCGCGGATGGCCGGCAGCTGGCCCCGGTCCAGCAGCGTGACCCAGGCGGCGACCACCGCCAGCATCACGAACAGCGCGGGCAGCAGCCGCCGCGCCCGCCGCCGCCAGAAATCAGCCAGCTGCAGGCTCCCGGTGATCTCATGCTGGCCGAGCAGCAGGTCGGTGATGAGATAGCCGCTGAGCGTGAAGAAGACACCCACCCCGAGCAGGCCGCCGGGGGCCCAGCCCAGGCCCAGGTGGTAGGCGACAACGGCCAGCACGGCCAGGGCGCGCAGCCCGTCCAGGCCAGGCATGTACCGCTGACTACCGCGGACCGGCTCGGGCATACACCTCCACCACCTGGCCGCCGGCAGATGCTGCCGCCATCAGGCAGCGGCGCCATCAACGGGCCCACTTCCAGGCCCGCCAGCCAGCTCGCCCTTTTGGTGACGTTAACCTCCCAGCTCCCCGGTGTCACTGAGGCTCGCGGCAGGCTACTGGCCTTCCGTGCTGCCAGCCCGGGCGGGCGGCACAAAGGCGCCCGCGCGCTTTGCGTGAGATCAATTACCGGGCGGCTGACATGCCATATCGCGGCGTTTCAGCGGGGCGTCCTGGGCGCGATTGGCATAAGACGGCGACGGTATGCTGGGCAGCGCCACAAGGGGAGCAGTGATGTACGAGCCGTACCCGGCACCGGGGCCCGCGCCGGAGCCTCAGCGGATCCAGCCGCCGCGGTCGGTGCTCAACGCTGTCAGGCTCATGTACGCCGGCGCGGCGCTTGAGGTGCTCGCCGTGATCATCGCCATGCTGACCAGGGACAGCCTCCGGTCGGCCATTATGGCGAGGCACCCAGCCTACAGTGCGGTGCAGTTGCATCATGCCGAAGCCGGCCGTGCTGTTCCCCTCGTCATCGGCGGGCTGATCGCGATAGCCCTGTGGCTGTGGATGGCCTGGGCGAACGGCAGGGGCCGGAACTGGGCCAGGATCCTGTCGGCGGTGTTCTTCGGCATCAGCACCCTTGACCTGCTCGTCTCGTTCTTCGTGGCGCGCGCCGCCGCCTCCACGGTGCTCGGGGTCGTCATCTGGCTGGTCGGGCTGGGGGCCATCGTGCTCATGTTCAGCCGCGAGTCCGGCCCGTTCTACCTGCAGCAGCCGCTGCGGGGGTAACGGCCCGGGCCCGCATGTGAACCAGGCTTGCAGGCCACGCGTCTGACAAGTATCTAGCTTGGCAGACAGGAACGACGTCACATGGCCGTATCTGAGCGGGCGATCGGCAATGCCCTTGGCTGGCCCACCCCCCTCGCTTGCCTTTACTCCATTGCCATGGAGACCGGGATCGGGGTCCGCGACTACCCGCACGATGACGGCCATACCGCCGCCATCGTCGCCGACGGCAAGGTCATCGCCCTCAACTCCGGCCTGGCGGACGACGGGCTGCGCGCTGACGTGCTCGCCATGGCCCTGGAAGTGGCGATCGTGATGGCCAACCGCCCCGGCACCATCTGCGCACCTGGCGAGTTCGTCGTGATCACCCGGCACCGGATCCCGGTCCCGTCCGCCGGGCTGGGTAAGTTCGCCACCCTCATGGCCCGCACGTGCGGCCGGGACACCGATTCCGCGGCGTTCGAGTACTACATCCCGCAGTCCACCGGCGACGGCCGCTGAGCGGGTCGCGGCCCGCAGCGGGCTGACCGCGGCCGCGGGGCGCCCGGCCGCCCGGTGCCGCCCCTTTCCGGTCGACGCGCGGCCACGGTTGCCGTTCAATGGCGGGGTGCAGATCGTGCCCATGACCGCGGCCTTCGCGGCCGAGATCGTCACCTGGCGCTATCGGCCACCGTATGACTGCTACGACATGACCGGTTCCGATCCTGGCTTCCTGGCCAGCGCGGGCAGCGGCTTCTTCGCCCTCACCGACGAGACCGGGCTCATCGGCTTTCGCTCGTTCGGGCCCGACGGCCAGGTCCCCGGCGGTGTGTATGACGACTCGGCGCTCGACACCGGCGGCGGTCTGCGTCCCGATCTCACCGGCCGGGGCAGGGGCCGGGAGGCGATCCAGACCGGCCTGGACTTCGGGCAGCGGCAGTTCTCCCCTCCCGCGTTCCGGGTCACCGTCGCCACCTTCAACATCCGGGCCCAGCGCGTGGTGACGGCCCTGGGCTTCCGCAACATCGGGAGCTTCCGCGCCTCAACCGACGGCCGGAGCTACGAGATGCTGGTCAGGCCCGCGCCCACGCCGTAGCGCTCCCGGCCTCCGGCGGCGATGCTAGCGTCGGTGATCACCCGCCGACGGTTCGGAGGATCCCGTGTCCTTGTTTGATCTCACCGGCAAGGTCGCCGTCGTCACCGGCGGGACCCGCGGGATCGGCCTGATGATCGCGCGCGGCCTGCTGCAGGCGGGTGCGTCGGCCTACGTCAGCTCGCGCAAGGCGGAGGCGGGTGAGGCCGCGGCCGCCGAGCTCTCCGCGTACGGCCGGGTGGTGTCGGTGCCGGCCGACCTTTCCCGCGAGGAGGAATGCGCCCGGCTGGCCGCCGAGGTCGGCCGCTCCGAGGAGCGCGTCCACGTCCTGGTCAACAACGCCGGTGCCACCTGGGGCGCCCCGCTGGCGGAGTTCCCGGCCTCGGGCTGGGACAAGGTCATCGACCTCAACCTCAAGGCCCCGTTCTTCCTCACCCGGGCGTTCCTGCCGCTGCTGGAGGCGGCAGGAACCGCCGACGACCCCGCCAGGGTGATCAACGTCGGCAGCATCGACGGGCTGCGGGTGCCGCCGTTCCCCACCTACTCGTACTCGGCGAGCAAGGCCGGCGTGCACCAGCTCACCCGCGTGCTCGCCCGCGAGCTCGGGCCGCGGCACATCACCGTCAACGCGGTCGCACCCGGCCCGTTCGAGTCGAAGATGATGGCCGCGGTCCTCGCCGAGTTCGGCGAGGAGATCGCCGCCGCCTCACCGCTCGGGCGCATCGGCCGCCCCGACGACATGGCCGGCGTCGCGGTCTTTTTGAGCAGCCGGGCGGGTTCCTACGTGACCGGCGCCGTCATCCCGGTGGACGGCGGGATCTGGGCGGCGAGCTGACCGTGGGCCGGTGCGCTCAGGGCCCCGGGTCTCCGCACGTGTGACCGGGGGCAGCGGGCCGCTGGCTGCCGAGAGCACCGACCGGCATCGGCACGAGTTCACAGCAGGTGGCATCCCCGCATTCGCAGATGAACAGCTGAACCACTGCCCCAGGATCGCCGCTGGCCCACGGCCGGGCGTAATAGCCGTGGACCTGGGCCGCTATTGCCTCGTTGGCTTCGCTCCGCAGCGCCTGGCGCTCGTGGGCCGCACCCGCCCGCGGGCCACGGACCAGCGCGGCCGCGAGCATCTCCTCGACCGCGGCCACGATCTGCGCGACGTCCCGGGACCCGTCCACGGTGATGATCTGAACGCCGGCCCGGGTGGCCTCGTCCCTGATCAGCGCGGCAAGGGCGGCATACAGCCTGGTGGGGCCGGGTGGCGTCCCCCGTGCCCGGAGCCGCTGGCGCTGGAAGCGCGGGGTGGGTATCAGCCACACGGCCTGCGAGCGCACCGCGATGCCACGGCTGGCAGCCGAAGGCGGCAGCACCGATCCCTCCGCGACGATCGGCGGCGACACCGGCAGCGCCGCCAGGTCCTCGATGACCATCGCGCCGCGCTGCCGGTGCAGCGACATCTCCAGCATGTCGGCCACACTGGAGCGCTCCCAGCGCTCCGCGGGTGTCATTGCCTCCCAGCGGGCCGCCGCCGCCACGCCCGCGGCCAGGGCCCGGTCACGGTGCACCCACGTCCGCGTGTCGGCGCTGTAGAGACGCAGGCCATGACGGCATGCCAGCCGGGTGGCCACGGTCGTCTTCCCGGACGCGGGCGGGCCACCGATCCAGATCACATGCCGCACGGCTCAACCGTAGGCGCCCGGCAGGGCGGCGGCCGTGCTAGCGGCGCGCTAACGCCACGCTAGCGCCGGGTGCCAGGCTCGTTATGGCAGCCGGCCACAGCCACGCGCCGCATCATGCCGCCCGGCGGAAAGGATCAGCATAAGCGCAGTCCGGCAACCCGTCATCGGTAACGCAGCTATCAGGCTGTGCAACTTCGCAAACGGAAGCGAGTGTGGACACCCATGAAACGAGTTCGATATATGGCTGGCGCAGCCGCGCTGGCTCCCGCGGCGTTCGGGATAGCGCTGCTGCCCACAGGTGCTCAGGCCACCACGACGGTGGGCCACGCGGGCAATAACGCCAAAACTGTGTCGCTGAACCATACTGGCACGATCGCGCAGAGGGCCGACTGCACGGGCAACACAGAGTTCACGCTGGCTCAAGTCAACGACAAGCGCGGGCACGGCTGGTTCAAGTACACGGACAGTTACCACAAGTTCTGTATCGGAACGGTGGTGGCGAGCTTGCGTTTCGCCATAACCTTCTGCAAGACCGTGTACGTTTACGTTGAGGGTCTTGATGACAGCGGCTTTATCGGCTCGCGCCAAATATGCGGTCACCCCGCCTCTAATGGCACTCGCGAATGGTTCCACACAAGCTTCGGTGTGCACCAGAGCTATGTGGAGCCCGGTTATGTGTGCATGAGCTCAACGTATGGCTCTCAAAAGTGTGAGCCCTATCGAGACTTCTGAGTCACCTGCCGCGGGCCGAGGCTGGCGACCGGCGGCTTCCGTGCGCAGCTTGCACGATGTGGCGGGACCGGCCACGGGCGATGCGCAGCTGATCAGCCGAGCGGTCCAGCCCCACCACCGTCCGGCCGGTTGCTGCCAGGACGCCAAGGTACTGGCCGGTGCCGCAGCCGATGTCCAGGCACAGGCCCCCTCCCGGGCCGAGCAGCTCCCGCACCGCGGCGGCGTTGCGCGCGGCGTTCGGCTCGTTCCAGCCGTCGTACCAGTCCGCCAGGCCGTCATAGCGGGCCGTCGTGAGCGGCATCGTGGGACTCCTGCTCGCTGGTTCTGTCCCCCGGGTCAGTGTGCCCTCAGGTTGTGAGCCCAACGCAGCTTTCAGCGCACGGCCGAACCAGCGCATGCTCAGAATTCGGGCTTGACCATGCCCTTGGGGGAAGAGGAATGATCGGCGGCGTGACACCGGACCTGGCCCCCCAGCGGCTCACCATCGGCGAATTCGCTCACCAGACACGGCTGACGGCGAAGGCGCTGCGGATCTACGACGAGATCGGGCTGCTCCGGCCGGCGGAGGTCGATCCAGCCAACGGGCATCGCCACTACGGAGCCAGCCAGGTCCGCCTCGCCCGGCTCATCGGCATGTTGCGCGGCGCGGACATGAGCCTGGCCGAGATCGGGCTGCTGCTCGCCGATCTCGGCCAGGGCCGTGATCTGGCCACCACGCGCCTGGAGCGGTACCTGAGCCAGCTCGAGGCCCGGCACACAAGCCGCAGGTTCCTGATCCGCCACATCCACGCGATCCTCAGAGAGGAAGATCCCCCGATGTTCACCATCCAGACTCGCCACGTACCGGCACAGCGGGTGATGTCGATCCAGCGCCGGCTGCGGGCGCCAGAGACCGACGCCTTCATCGAGGAGGTCAAGGCAGCTTTCGCCGGCCACCTGGCCGGCGAAAGCCCGGCCGGGCCCTTCACCCTGATCTTCCACGGCATCGTCGACCACGAGAGCGATGGGCCGCTGGAAGCGATACTCGGCTGCCCTGACGATGTGCAGGTCACCGATCTGATCGGCATCCGCACCGAGCCAGCGCACGACGAAGCCTTTACCACGATCACCAAAGCTCAATGGGCTTACCCGGCGATCCTCGCCGCCTACGACGCGGTCGCCTGCTCATCCGAGGTCAGCGCCCGCCCGGCGAGCCGGCTGTCATGCCGGGAGGTCTACGTGGCTGAACCACAGGCGATCGGCGACGGCGATCCGATCTGCGACATCGCGTTCCCGCTCGGCTAGCGCCGCAGACGATCCGGTTCTATCCCTGCTCGATCCGGACCATGTTGCCCGCGGGGTCGCGCACGGCGAAGTCGCGGACGCCCCAGAACTGGTTGGCGGGCTCCTGCAGCACCTCGACGCCGGCCGCGGCGGCGATCTTGTCGAAGGTCGCGTCGAGGTCGTCGCAGCGGAGCTGGATCATGGGCAGCGCCCCCTTGGCGAGCAGGGCCGCGAGGGCGTCCCCGTCCTCCTTGGAGCGGCCCCCATGCGGCTGCGACAGCACGATCTGGATCTCGGGCTGGCTGTCGGTGACAAGGGTGATCCAGCGGAAACCGTCGTTGGCGACCTCATTGCGCACCGTCAGGCCGAGGGTGTCACGGTAGAAGCCAAGGGCGGCGTCGGGGTCATCGACGGTGACGTGCACACCGCTGAGTGAAGTGTTCATGGCACCGATGCTAGGTGGGTGCGGCGGCGGAACGCTTCTCCGAAACTGATCTCTTCCGCGCCCCCCCGGCCCCCGCCCTGCGCGGCCGGGTCAGCACCATCGCCAGGCAGGCGGGCATGACGCGCAGCTCGTCGTGACTGCGGGCGCGATACATGGACGGTGTCTCGCCGACGAGCTCGGTGAACCGGGCGGAGAAGGAGCCGAGGCTCGCGCAGCCAACCGCGAAGCAGACATCGGTCACGCTCAGGTCGCCGCGTCGCAGCAGCGCCTTCGCCCGCTCGATGCGCCGGGTCATGAGGTAGGAGTACGGCGTCTCGGAGTACGCCTCGCGGAAGCGGCGGCTGAAGTGTCCCGGCGACATCAGCGCCGTGCGGGCGAGCGCCGGGACGTCGAGCGGCTGCGCGTACTCGCGGTCCATCCGGTCGCGGGCCCGGCGCAGCCGGCGCAGCTCGTCGACGTCGGCGCTCATGCACCCATTCTGCACGGCAGCTACGACAACCGGATCATCTGGCCCTGCCCCGGCCGCCTGTTGACGACCGCCACCACCCCCGCAGCCGTCAGAGCGGCCAGCTCTCCTGCCGCCAGCCCATGTCCCAGAACATCCACTCATACCGGCTGGTGGTGCGGAAGTGCCGGTGCACCACGGCACGCTCGGGCTGGGTCAGCCCGGGCGCCAGCCGGTCGGTGGCGGCCATGACCTCGCGGACGGTATCGCCGTATTCCTCGCCGCCATAGGTCGCTATCCATTTCTGGTAGCGCGGGTCGGATGAGCCGCGCCGCAGCAGTTCCTTGCCGACTTCCCAGTAGATCCAGTAGCACGGCAGCACGGCGCCGGCCCCTTCGGCGTAGGACCCGCCGCGGGTGGTGGCGAGCAGGTAGCTGTTGTAGGCAAGCGTGGTGGGCGCCTCCTCGGCCTGCTCAGCCGACGCTGGATCAATGCCAAGGTCGGCCAGCAGCGAGTCGTGCAGGCTCCGCTCGACCGTGACGATCTCGGCCGCGTGGCGGGCGAACATCTCGGTCCCCGCGCTGTCGCTCGCACGACTGGCCACGGCCGCCAGCGCCTGCGCGTATGCCCGCAGGTACAGCACGTCCTGCACCACGTAGAAGGTGAAGGCGTCCTGCGGCAGGCTGCCGTCGGTCAGCCCGACGAGGAACGGGTGCGCGAGGATCGCACCGTAGATGTCGGCTGATCCCCGCCACAGTTCGTCGGTGAAGCGGTCACTCATCAGCTGCTCCCTGCGGCAGGACGTACACCCCGGGCGGACGCTGACGGCAGCGTACCGGCCAGCGGCGGCCCCTCGCAGCCTGGCGGGGTGCCCGGCCGGTGGGCGTGGCCGTCACCAGCCGGAGGGACGGCGAACACGAAACCGCACCCGCTCGCGGCGCGCGCGCTCAGCCGCGGTCAGCCCACCACCACAGGGATACCTCATGAGCCTGGCATGGCTCCGCGCGGCGCCCCGCACCAGCCTCGTAACCTCCGGCGTTAAAGGCCTCTTTTGGTCGTTGGGAATCCCGGAAGCCCAGATAGCATTCATCGATTGCAGGAACCAGCCACGGCGAAGAAGCACATGAGTCTGTGCGGCAGGATCTTGCCGTGCCCGGGCTTGACCATCTTGTGCTGGCACAGCGTGACGAATAGCAGGTTAACGCGCGCCGGGACTCCGTAACGCGAAGGACATTTCCGGCTCTTGTGGCCCGCCGGAAATAGCCGCTAGGATCTCGCGAGTGGCTAGCCTGAGCATCGCATCCCGCGGGCGGCGCCAACGGCAGTCAATGTTTCGCGCACACCTACTCCGATCAGGTGATACCACTGGCCGGGGCGGGCGCGTCGCTGCTGCATGAGGAGGCGAGCAAGGGCTTAAGGGTTGGTGGAGGCGGGGGTGTCAGGAGCCTGACCGGCTCCTCAACGCGGCCCCTCCCGGGGACATCCGGCCCAGATCCACTTTCGCCGGGCACTGAATGAGCTCTTCCCGGGTGCCTCGGTAAGACCTGACGGACCTTGGCCAGCACCAGAGGAGTACAGATGACGCATCAGTCCCCGGCTGCAGTGACAGGCACCGCCCCGGGACCAGCCCGGCTCGAACCCGACGCCATCGGGGTAGCACAAGACACTGTCATCGGGATGGCGTCATCCGCCCCGGCGGCAACGATCGGGCTGTCGCTGGCGGCGCTCGCCGCGGCGACCGCCTACGGCAGCGGGCCGATCCTCATCCTGACCGCGATTCCCATGCTCATCATCGCCAACGCCTACCGCCGGTGCAACATGTGGAACGCGAACTGCGGCGCCTCCTTCGAGTGGGTCGGCCGGGCGATCAACCCCTACCTCGGGTTCCTGACCGGATGGCTGATGGTCGCCGCCTACATCATCGGCACGGTCGCGGAGATCCTCCTGCTCGGGCCGTCGGTCCTGGCGGTCTTCGGCTCCACCTCGACCAACCCCTGGGCGTGGGTCGCCATCGGCACTGCCGTCGGCGTGATCATGCTGGTGATCGCGGTGGTCGGCATCCGCATCACCGCGCGTACCCAGGTCGGCATGGCGGCGGTGGAGTACCTGATCCTGGTCGGAATGGCGATCTGGGGCCTGGTGGTGGTGCTCAACCACCATGCGGGCACCTTCCCCATCACCAGGGGCTGGTGGAGCCTTAGCGGCATCGGCGGGAAGGGCAGCGCGGTGGCGGGCTTCCTCATCGCGGTGTTCGTCTACGGCGGCTGGGACGGCACTCTGTACGTCAACGAGGAGGTCAAGCACCGCCGCACCAACCCGGGCCGGGCGGCCGTCATCGCGGTCGCCCTGCTGGCGGTCATCTACACGCTCTCGCAGGTTGGATTCCAGGGCGTGGTGTCGCCGGCCAGGCTGCAGTCCGCGGCCAACACCGGCTCGGCCCTCGTCTACGTTGCCAATGCGCTCGGCGGCGGTACCTGGGCCAAGGTGATGGCGCTGGCGATCGCGCTGTCGGTGATCGCCACGACCGGCACCGGCATCGTCCTGAGTGCCCGGATCGCCTACGGGATGGCGAGCTACCGGGCGCTGCCGGGCTTCCTGTCCAACGTGTCCCGCCGGTTCCAGACCCCGGTCGCCGCCAGCATCGTCGTCGGCATCCTCCTCATCGCGCTGACCTGGGTATACCTGCTCGCCACCCCGGTGCAGGACGCGTTCTCCGACGTGATCGACGTGACCGGGCTGCTGTTCGCGATCTTCTACATCCTGACCGCGCTCGCGACCATCGTTTACTACCGTCGCCGTGTGTTCGGCGGCTTCTGGGACTTCCTGGTCCTCGGCCTGCTGCCGCTGGGCGCCGCCGGGTTCCTCGGCTGGATGTTCGTCAAGTCGGTGCAATCCGCGGCCGCCGCGCAGGTCTGGTCGCTGGTCGGGATCATCGCCTTGGGCCTGGTCATGCTGTTCGTCGCCCGTTTCATCCTGCGGTCGCGGTTCTTCCAGATCGAGCGGGAGAGCTACCAGACCGAGGACAGCTGAGCAGGGATCACCGGATGACGCCCGGCCGCGGCGGCCGGGCGTCATCCCTGGCTATGGCAACCGCGAGCTGGACTTCATGGCAGGGCCATCCCCGGATCGCCTGCGACGAGCGGCGGCGGCCAGTCATGGATGGTCGCGACCTGGACGCTGGGCCGCGAGGAAGCAGGCACCGTGCTTGGTGCTCAGGCGATCCGCGCGGTGACCAGAGTCTCCACGTTGTAGGGCCGCAGGCCGTCGGCCCGGCCGGCGAAGTACCGCTGTTCGAGGTCTGCGCGTGCTGGATGGTCGACGACCTTGAGCCCGCACTGGCTGATCAGCCGCTCGATCTCGATGACGGGCCAGCCGGGCGCGGCCGGCAGCTCTGGATCCGAGGACAGCCCGGGACACGAGCTTTTGCGAACCGAATCGGGTGAATGACAGCTTGTAAGAGCGTTCACGCTGGACTACCTACACGGCAGTGACGGGCAACAGCGAGCCGTCGCCGAGGCCCTGCGCCAGCTCACGACGAATGCTCTGAACCCTCGCCCCGCAGGCTCGCATCGCCCGAAGGAGTCCGCTAGCACGATGTCCTTTCCTCACGCCCGGCATATCTGCCGTCATCTCCAGCCGATGTCCGGCTGCCGCGTCGCTGCTCGCCCGCTGGGAAGCCGGCAGCCGGCCGTCTCTCGCAGCTGGTGCAGTCGCCAGGAGGCCAGCCCACGACCTTCATGGGGCATCATCTGCCTCGCTCAGCTCGCGCCGGTCGGTGGCCAGGTTGGCGGCTGAGGTCAGCGTGTCGGGGTGGTCGTGGCCCAGGACCCGGCGGCGGCGGTCGAGGGTGTCCTGGTCCAGGTCGCGGGCGGCCTGGAGCTCGCCCAGCGCGCGCAGGCTGATGGCCAGGTTGGCGGCTGAGGTCAGCGTGTCGGGGTGGTCGTGGCCCAGGACCCGGCGGCGGCGGTCGAGCGTGTCGTGGTCCAGGTCGCGGGCAGCCTGGAGCTCGCCCAGCGCGCGCAGGTCGTGGGCCAGGATGGTGGCCGAGCGCAAAGTGCTGGGATGGTCTTGGCCCAGGACGCGGCGGTGGCGGTCGAGGGTGTCGTGGTCCAGGTCGCGGGCGGCTTCGACGTCGCCCAGCTTGCGCAGGCTGATGGCCAGGTTGTGGGCGGAGTAGAGGGTGCCGGGGTGGTCGTGGCCGAGGACCCGGCAGCGGCGGGCAAGGGTGTCCTGGTTCAGGTCGCGCGATTCGGCATAGCGCCCCATCTCCAGCAGCGTCCAGGCGAGATAGTGCGCGGCCGTCAGCGTGTGCTCGTGGTCCTCGCCGAGCCGGTCGCGCCACTGCTGGCGAAGGCCGCTGGCGAGATCATGGGCAGTACGGGTATCGCCCCGCTCGATCAGGTACCAGCATGTGTGGTCGGCCAGCTCGCGCAGGGCGGGGCTGCCGGTGGCGGCCAGATCGGCTGCCAGCACGTGCGGCGTCAGTCGCGCCCACTGGGGCCAGGTGACCGGGTTCGGCGGGTCGCCCGGGTTGCTGACGGCCAGCAATGCCTCGGCGTATGCGCGGGTGGCGGCGGCCTGAGCGGGGGTGAGCCGGTCGCGCAGGATGGCCTGGGTGAGCCGGTGCATCTGCAGCCCGCGGTGATCGATACGGGCCAGCGACTGCCTCGTCACATGGGCCAGGGTCTGCCGCCAGGCCAGCGGGTCCGCGGCGCGGGCCGCCAGCTCGCTGGGCAACACACTGACGGCGCCGGTGAACAGGCTCTCCGGGATCGGTTCGGGTGCCAAGAACGCGCACACGCTGGCCAGCTCGGACGCGGCCGGGTCCTGGCGGGCGAGCCGGTCCGCGATCAGGCCGGTGGCCGCGGCCAGCGATCGAGGGTAAGACCGCAGCGCTCCCTGGGCCAGCAGCTGCCCGGCCCGGGTCCGCAGCAGCACCAGGAACTCATCGGCTGTCATGCCGGTGTCCGCCATGAACGCCGCCGCCTGGGCGATCGCCAGTGGCAGGTCCCCCAGCTCGGCGGCGAGCTGGTCCGCGTCGGCTGCGGAGAGCGCGGCGACCCGGGTCTGCAAGATCGCCACCGACTCGGCCCGGGCGAGCACGTCCACCTCGACCGGCGCGGCGACCTCGTCCCAGCCCCGCTGCCGGGAGGTGATCAGCACGTGCCCACCGCCGCCAGGCAGCCAAGGTGCCACGTCGGCGGGGTCCTCGGCGTTGTCGAAGACCAGCAGCCACCGGCCGCGGTGCCGCAGCTCGGCCAGCACCGCCGCCTGCACCGCCTCGGTCCCGGCCCCGGGCTGCACGCATCCCAGCGCGAGGCCAAGGGCGGCGACCTGATCCCCGATCAGCCCGCCCTGCTCGGCATTGATCCACCACGCCAGGTCATAGGTCCCGGCGGACCGGTGCGCGTACTCGGCTGCCAGCTGGGTCTTGCCCACCCCACCTATCCCGTGCAGCGCCTGCACCACTGCCTTATCCCCGGCCAGCAGCTGCTCTCGCACCTCAGCCAGCAGATCGTCCCGGCCGGTGAACCCCGGGTTGCGGGCGGGGATGTTCCATACCCGCGGCCTCGCGCTCCGCACGGCCCCCAGCACCTCCGCAGCCGGTGCCATCCCGCGGGCCGCCGCCACGAACAGCGTGCGCACCGGCTCGGCCAGGCCCAGCGCGCCGCCCAGCAACACGGCGGTGTCCTTGCGGGCAGTGCGGTTGATGCCCCGCTCCAGGTCACTAACCGACCGCGGGCTCACGCCCGCCGCCTCCGCCAGCTCCTCCTGCGTCAGCCCGGCCGCGGCCCGCAACTGCCGCAGCAAGCCAGCAAAATCCAGCGCAGGCTGCTCTGCCATGGTCCCGGCATCCCCTCCGCAGCCCTCATCCCGCCGCACCGCATGTCCGGCAGGGCACGGAGGGACCTACACCAACAGTAGCCAGGGCCGCCGACCGCCCAACTCGCGGCGGTGCCCCGAGCGGCAGGCCGATCCTGTGGGTCTCCTGTGGGCGGGCATGTGTGGTGATCGCCCTGGGTGGCCAGCAGCATGGCAATTGGCGGCGGGAACCTTCCCGCCCGGTGACCGAGTCGCTGCAGCGCCCCAACGGGCGCTCACCTGAACCAGCCACCCATTGGGAGACGACATGACGGCATCAGCTGGCGCTACCACCGCCGCGGATGAGGAGCTGGCCGCCGCCGCCGTGCGCAATAAACCTGCCGGGCAACAGGCGGCCATCGTCATCGTCGGCCGCGAACCTGGCGCCCGGCAGATCCTCCACCGGGAGCTGTCCAAGCGGTACGGCGCGGACTATCAGATCGTCGTCTGCGGCCGGCCCACAGAGCTGGCGCCGTGGATGCGGGACCTGCGAGCCGCTGGCCTGCCGGTTGCGCTGGTCATTGGCGGGGTCAGTGCGCAGGACCCCGATGGCATCGAGCTGCTTGCCGCGATCCGCGCCATCGAGCCGACGGCGCTTCGGGTGGCCGCAGTTGGCTGGGGTGATTGGGACTCGGTGCGGTCGGTCTTCGATGCGGTCACCCTCGGCAAGATCGACCACTGGGTGACCCATCCGGTGCAGACCCCCGCCGAGGAGTTCCACCGCTCGATCACCGAGTTCCTCCGGGAATGGGCCAGCCAGCGCGGCGGCGGCTTCGAGGCGGTGCGGGTGATCGGCGAACGATGGTCAGCGCGGTCCCAGCAGCTGCGTGACCTGTTCTCCCGCCACCAGATCCCGGCCGGCTTTTACGACGCCACCTCCGGCCACGCCCGGCAGATGCTGCACGACCTCGGCCTGGCCTCCCCGGAACTGCCGGTGGTCGTGCTCCAGTTCGCCGCCAAGCAGACAGCGCTGGTCAACCCCTCCAACCTGCAGATCGCCGACGCCTTCGGCGTCATGACCCCCATCCCGCCCGGGGAGGTCTTCGACGTGGCGGTGGTCGGCTCCGGCCCGGCCGGGCTGGCTGCCGCGGTCGGCGCGTCCTCCGAAGGCCTGCGGACCGTGGTGGTCGAGCATGAGGCCATCGGCGGCCAGGCCGGGACCAGCTCAATGATCCGCAACTACCCCGGCTTCTCCCAGGGCATCAGCGGCGCCAAGCTGGCGCAGGAGATCCGGCTGCAGGCCTGGACCTTCGGCACCACCTTCCTGTACATGCACCGGGTCGAGAGCCTGTCGGAAAACGACGGCCACTACCGGCTGCAGCTATCCGACGGCAGCGTTGTGGCCTCGCGCACCGTGATCATCGCGACCGGCGCCACCTACCGGCAGCTCGGCATCCCACGCCTGGAGGCCCTGCAGGGCCGGGGCGTCTTCTACGGCGCCGCGACCAGCGAGGCACCGGCCATGCGCGGGCGGAACGTGTTCGTCGCCGGAGGCGGCAACTCCGCCGGCCAGACCGCGCTGCACATGGCCAAATGGGCCGACCAGGTGACTGTCCTGGTGCGCGCCAGGTCGCTAGCCGACAGCATGTCCGACTACCTCATCCGCCAGATCCGCGCCACCCCGAACATCGACGTCCGCCACCACGTGCAGGTCGCAGACGGCACCGGCACCAGCACCGGCCATCTCCAATCGCTGGTCCTGGCCGACACCAGGTCCGGGGCGCGGCATAGCGTCCCCGCCGACGCCCTGTTCGTCCTCATCGGCTCACAACCGCGCACGCAATGGCTCGGCGAGGCCATCGCACGCGACCAGTGGGGGTTCATCCTCACCGGCCCGGACCTGCCAGCCGGCACCGGCCGCCACTGGCGCCCCGGCCGCCCGCCGCTGCCGCTCGAAACCAGCCTGCCCGGGGTGTTCGCCGCCGGTGACGTACGCCAGGGATCGGTCAAACGGGTCGCCGCCGCGGTCGGCGAAGGCGCCGCCACCATCCCCCTGGTCCACCGCCACCTCCAAACCACCGCCGCCAGAGCACCCGCGCCGAGTCGGCAACCCCCGGACCAGCCAGCACACCCACGACCAGAACACCGTCAGCGGACCGGTGAACGTGCCCACGCCCACCGAGCACAACATGATCAGCATCCGGCAGGTGAGGGAGCCCAAAATGGAGCAGGTTATGACAAGCATCGCCACGCAGAAACCGACGTTTCACTCGCAAGCGGCCCCGGCCACCGCCGCTGACGTCACGCAGCCACCGCTGACGACGGTCAACCGGCATGACCACGTAGCTGCGGCTGCGTATCTGATGAAGCACGCGGGCACGACAGCTCTTCTGGTCATGGATGCGCAGACCGGCCAGCCGACCGGCATCATCACCGAGGAAGACATCACCCACGCAATCGCCGACGGCAAAGACGTCAATGACACCTGGGTCGATGCCGTAATGACCACCCGCCCAGCTGTCATCACCACCACAAGCATCCGTGACACGGCCGAGATCATGACAGCCAGGCATTTCCGTCACCTGCCCGTCGCCAGCGACACCGGACTCCTCGGCCTGGTCGACATCATCGACGTGTGCCGGGCGTTGATCAACGCCACACAGGGATGACCAAAGCCCGGGTGGCGGATCCGGACGGAGCAGCACGGCCCGGGCTTCTGCGCTCACTCCAGCAGGAGCCCGGTTACAAGGTGGCGGCCAGGGCCGCCCACAAGAACCGGATCCCGATCGTTACCACCACGAGCGCCAGCAGCCGCCGGATGAGCTTTTCCGGCATCCGGGCGTGCAGACGGGCACCGGCATACCCACCGGCCAGGCCACCGGCTCCCAGCGCGATCCCGGTCCGCCAGTCCGGGGCCACGCTGCCGTGCTGGTGCACCGACAAGACAGTAAATGTCACCACCCCCGCGAGCGAGGTGACGAAGGTCGAACTAAGCGAAGCCGGGGCGACCAGGGCCGCCGGCTGGCCATCGGCAACCAGGACCGGGGACAAGATCGACCCTCCGCCGACGCCGTAGATGCCGCCGACACAGCCCGCCACCGCGGCGAGCAACCCGATCACCGCCCGCGGCAGCCGTGCCTGGCCGGTAGTACGGGCGGGAGCCACCTGGGTCAGCGCCAGCCAGGCCCCCAGCGGGATCAGCACGGCCGCGACCACGAAGTCGAACACCACCGGGCCGGGCAGCACGTAAACCCGGATGACCGAGCCCGCGATAACACCGGGCAGCGTCCCAGCCAGCAGCAGCCAGGTCAGGCTTCCGCCGGTCTGGCCCTGCCGCCAGTACCGCCAGATCGCACCGGGGCAGGCCACCACGTTGTAGAGCAGGTTCGTCGGCGTCACCGAAGGGCTGGGCGTGCCCAGCACACTGACCTGAAACGGCAGCAGCAGCACCGCACCCGAAACCCCCGCCGGGGTGGTGATGACAGCGATGGCGAACGCGGCCACCAAGGCCACGACCTCAACCCACACACCGGCCAGCACTATGCAAATCTAACCGCGCCTAGTGCTGTTAATGTGAGCATGCCACAAACCCTTTACGGTTTTGAGCGACCAAGATGGGGCCAGTGGTGGCCGGGCCTGGTGGATATAATTCCACCGGCCCGGCGCCCGCTTTTTTGAGAAGTCTCAGTCTCGCCTGCAGGCGCCATTTGCTGGCGTAAACACGGCTGCCATTAGAGGCTGCAGCCGCATCTGCGCTAGGGTCACAAGATGCCGACGTTCCGGATCAAGGATGCTGCCAGCCTGCTGGGTGTCAGCGATGACACCCTGCGCCGCTGGGCCGAGGCGGGCCGGATCGAGATGACCGCCGGAGACTCCGGCCGGCTCATCGTCGACGGAGTCGCACTTGCCAAGCTTGCCCGGGAACTGGCCGAGGCCGCCGACCCGGGAGAGGACCGGATGGTGGTGGCGCACTCAGCGCGCAACAGGTTCACCGGCCTGGTCAGCCGTGTTGTCCGCGACACCGTGATGGCTCAGGTCGAGATCCAGGCCGGGCCGCACCGGTTCGTCTCGCTGCTCAGCCGCGAGGCCGCCGACGAACTCGGCCTGGAGCCAGGGATGCTCGTAGTCGCGGCCATCAAGGCCACCAACATCTCTGTCGAGATTCCCCAGACCCGCTGAGAGCCGGCGCGCGGCGAACCTGCACATCGAGGTCTTGATGCTATGGCCGCACCTGGTGAGGGAGGCGCGGGGTGATGGCATGAGGTGACGACGGTGAGCGGTAACGCCAGTGGCAACTCCCCCGCACCTGACCCTCTCGGTCTTCGTTCCACGATGCACCGCGCCACGCCCGGAACCCCGACCTTGCCGTCCACCTTCCCGCCCTTACCGTCGCGGACCAGGTGCTCACCGTAAAACGACAACAGGCCACCCTCCCCAGGACGGAAGGCTCCGGGGGCGGCGAGCTCGGGGGCGCACCGGTCCTAGGCAGTGGCTGGCAGGCCGTGCGTCCAGAAGTCGATGAGCATTTCAGCCAGGCGCGCTGGTTCCGCCCCTGTGCGGCGGGCTGGGGTGGCTGCACTCGCTGAATACCAGCTCACAACGGACGCTTTGAACCCTTATGTGGCAGGCCGATCGCACGGCCGATACCTGCACACCCAGACTGTCGCTTGCCAGCGTGCTCGTGGCAGAAAACCCCTCAGAGCGGTCCCATGCTCGTGGCAGGCGACAAGACTCACAGGCACGCAACGGGCACGAGGGCGCCGCGGGGCTTCCTGATGATCGCTGGCTGGCCGACGTATAGAGCCATTGACCTGCTGGTTGGGTGAGCGCCCCGAGCGCGATTCGAACGCGCGACCTACTGCTTAGGAGGCAGTCGCTCTATCCACTGAGCTATCGGGGCCGGGATCGGACAGCCAGCCCGACCCAGCCTAGGGCATATGGCGGGCCGGGAGCCTGCTGGCTCGTGCCCGGCCGCGGCCGCTGGCCCAGCGGAGCCTAGTGTTGAGGCAGCCGGCAGCGACCGGCGGACAGGAGCACAGGGCAGTGCAGGTACGAGACGTCATGACCGAGGCGGCCATCACCGACTCCGCGGCTGACACCCTGCGGGCGGCGGCCGAGCGTATGTGGCGGCACCAGACGGGGTCACTGCTGGTCATGGACAACGACCGGCTGGCAGGCATCATCACCGAACGCGACCTGCTGCGGGCGGTGGCCCTCGGTGCCGACCCCGGCACCACCACGGTCGACGCGGCGATGACGAGGGCGGTGTTCACGGTGCGGCCGGACCTGCCGCTGCAGGAGGCGGCCCGGATGATGGCCTCGCGCTGGATCCGGCACCTGCCGGTGGTGGAAGGCGGCAAGCTGCTGGGGGTGGTCAGCATGCGCGACGTAACCGGGGTGTTCGCCGCGCTCGTGCCCGGCACCGCCACCATGGCGCAGGAGTTCGATCAGCTGGTACGGGAACGCCGGCTCGCCCGCATCGAGCAGGGCGACCTCGACTGAGCAGCAACCCGGACGGGCAGCAACCCGGACAGGCAGCAACCCCGCTGAGCAGCAACCCGGCCGGGCACCGCGCCGGGTGAGCAGCAGGACGGTCAGGGAAGCTCGAACGACAGCGTTCTCCCGCCG
>Ga0335080_10000544_pt1 | contig 34754 bp, 32 predicted proteins | sample Lox_Sample_34_FD_206720 | JGI IMG/M metagenome (GOLD analysis project Ga0335080, IMG submission 206720) | Soil microbial communities from Loxahatchee National Wildlife Refuge, Florida, United States - Lox_Sample_3.4 | ecosystem: Environmental > Terrestrial > Soil > Wetlands | place: USA... | reverse complement strand
CGGCCAGGACCCTTCAGACCTCGAGTACCTTGCCGCAACTGTCAGCGATCCACGTCCCCGACGCTCGCGCAGCCGCGAGGACCGCGCCGGCGACCCGCTCGACGGCTTGGGTGAATCCGTTCGACGTCGGGATCGTCCTGTCGGTGGCGTTCCTGATCGGCGCGATTTCGTCGCTGCATCTCGAGGGAAAGAATCACGGGGAACGGCCTGCGCGGGACCCCGCCGGGGAGATCACGATCGGGCGTGGACAGACGGTCGCAGCGCTGCCGAGGCCCGGGCCGCGCACGATCGGCCGCGGCACGCGGGCCCGCGTCCTTTACCGTCTGTCCAACGGACGGCTGGTGTATGTCCAGAACGCCCCAAACCAGGAGAACCCGTGAATGGCGTTCCTGTGGGATGAGCTGCGTCAGGCGATCCCCCTGATCGCGAGCGGCAACGACTACATCCTCCAGTTGACGTGGGTGACGATCAAGGTCGCCGTGGTTTCCACGACCGGGGCGCTGGTGATCGGCTTACCGATCGGACTCGCGTTGGGGCTCGGAAGGTTTCGGGGCAGACGGACGCTGCAGATCCTCGCCAATGCGACCCTTGCGCTCCCGCCGGTGCTCGGCGGCCTGTTCATGCTGTTGCTGGTGCTCCCGCAAGGCGCGCTCGGCAGTCTGCATTACGCGTTCACCCTGAACGCGGTGTACCTCGCCCAGACCCTGCTTGCGCTCCCCTACATCGTCGCGCTCACTCCGGCGGCAATCCAGGGGCTCCCGCCGGGGCTCCTGGCCCAGGCCCGGGCGCTCGGGGCCGGCCGGCGACAGCTATCGCTGCTCGCGCTCCGCGAAGCGAGGATCGGCGTGATCGCAGCGGTGATCGCGGCGTTCGGCACGGCGCTCGCCGAGGTCGGCGCGGTCGTGATCGTCGGCGGCAACATCGAGAACTACGACCAGACGCTCGCCAGCGCCGTCCTTGCGCAGGTCAACGACTTTGCCAACTACCCGTATGCGCTCGCGATCTCAATCGTGCTGCTCGGGCTGATCCTCGTGCTGATCGGATTGCTGACCGTCCTCCAGCAGCGGGGCGGCGTCCAGCTGCGCTTCAGGTCCGTGTGAGATGAGACTTCTGTGGGAGGAGCTCAGCCGCGCGGTCCCGATGATCTTGCACGGCGATCCGACCCTCCTCAGCGTGATCTGGTTCACGATCCAGGTAGCGGTGATCGCGACCACCGGCGCGGCGGTGATCGGACTTCCGATTGCTGTGGCGATCGGGCTTGGGAGATTTCGAGGCCGGCGGACGCTGCAGATCATCGCCAACGCGAGCCTCGGCCTGCCGCCCGTCGTCGCCGGCTTCTTCATGTTCCTGCTGTTCGTGCCGCAGGGTCCGCTTGGCGGCTTGCACCTGAACGTGACGAGGAGGGGCGTGTTCGTCGTGCAGACGCTCCTCGCGCTCCCGTACGTCGTCGCGCTGGGCGCGGCTGCGATCCAGGGCCTCCCGCCCGGACTGCTGGGGCAGGCGCGACTGCTTGGAGCCGGCCGGCGACAGCTGTCGCTCTTCGCGCTGCGCGAGGCCAGGATCGGCGTGATGGCGGCGATGATCGCGGCGCTGGGGACCTCGCTGTCGGAGGTGGGCGCGATCGTGATCGTCGGCGGTAACGCCTACGGCTACGATCAGACTCTCGCCAGCGCGATTCTGTACGAGGCAAACGCCGCTCACTACGCCGACGCCGTGGCGATTGGGATCGTGCTCATCGGCCTGATCCTGCTCCTGATGTGCGGGCTGGGCGTGCTCCAGCACCAGGGTGATGGCATCCGCTGGCGCTTCCGGTCGGCGGCGTGACCGAGGAGGCCGGGCACGTGCTGCTCCGCTGCGAGCACCTGAGCGTGCGACGTGGAGCGCGCACGGTCGTGACCGACGTGAGCACCGAGCTCCGCGCCGGAGAGATCGTCGCGATGCTCGGACCCAACGGCGCCGGCAAGAGCACGCTGCTCGACGCGCTCGCCGGCGCGCTGCCCGCGGCCCAAGGACGGATCGAGCGCCACGGCCGGGTCGGGATCGCGCTCCAATCTCCCGATCTGGCCCGCCGGACCGTGCTCGCAAACGTGACGCTGGCGCTCGCCTGGTGGGGCGTCCCGCGGGCCGAGCGAGCCGAGCGTGCCCAGGACGCGCTCAAGGCGATCGGCGCCGAGCACCTGGCCCGGCGACCGGCTGCAACCCTCTCCGGCGGCGAACGCCGCCGGGTGCACCTTGCCCGAGCGATCGCGGTCGGCCCGGACGTACTGATGCTCGACGAGCCATTCGCCGGACTGGACGCCGAGGTTCGCGCGAATCTGCTCGAGGACGCGCTGTCAGCGCTCCGCTCGAGGACGCGGGCGACGCTCGTCGTGGTCCACGACCGGGCCGAGGCGTGGGCGCTGGCCGACCGCCTGTTAATCCTGATCGACGGCCGCCTCGTCGCTTCCGGCCCGCCCCGGGAGCTGCTCGAGCACCCACCGAGCGTCGCGGTGGCGCGCTTCCTCGGCTTCGACGGGAGCCTCGAGCGCGACCGTGAGCTGCTGCTGACGCGGCCGCCGCACGTCGCGCTCGACCCTGCCGGCCTGCTCGATGCACGTGTCACACGAGCGGTTGCGCTCGAGGACGGAGTTCGGCTCGAACTGGAGCTCCACCGCGGCCGGCTGTACTGCGTGGCCCCGCTCCCGGCTCCACGGCCCGGCGATACCGTCCGCGTCCGCATCGACGGTGGCGTCCGCTTCCCGCTCACGGAGGCTGGAACTCTGGTGGCGTCCGGCTAGCGCGTCATTCGGACACTATTAGGTCGGTCGATGATCATTCCCGTCCGTTTTCAGACAGCCCTGGCCGCGGCGCTCGCCGCGCTCGTCGTGACCGCCTGCGGCGGGCACACCGCCACCAAGCAGGACGTCATCGCTCGCGGAAACGCGATCTGCGCGGGCGCGCAGCGCGACCTGCTGGCGGCGCCGTCCCCGGCCGCGGGAGAGACGTCGCTCCCGGGGCTGGCCGAGTATCTGGGCGCCATCATGCCGATCCTGCGGCGCGAGGTCTCCAACCTCCGGGCGCTGCCCAGACCACCGGCCGACCGGGCGCTCCTCAATCGGTACATCTCGGCGGTCGCGAGCTTGGGCGTCATCTACGGCGAGCTGGCGGCGGCCGCACGGCGCGGCGACCAGGACGCCGTCAACCTGGCGTTGGCGCAGCTGGCGGCCAACCCCGCATCGTCGCTCGCCGCGCGCTACGGACTCAACCAGTGCGCCGGCGCGGCGGGCACCGCCGTCCCGCGCTGAACCGACGGGCCCGCGAGCGTTCGCCGCCTACTGCAGCGGTTCGATGTCTGACCCTATTTCTGATTATGCCTAGGCAGTGCCTATATATTCACCGGATGCTTAAGACCCTCAGCACACGCAGCCGCCAACCGCGGTCACGTGACATCCACGGGCGATCCGGGGCCACGCGCCGGTTGCTCGCCCTTCCCCTGCTCGGCCTGATGGCCGCCGCGGCGTGCCTGTTCGCTCCGGCACTCGCAGACGCGGATACCTCGTCGACGCTCACGGTCATCGGGACCAGCGACGTCAGCGACTCCGGCTTGATCCCGAACGTGATCCAGCCCGGCTTCCAGAAGGCCTACCCCCAGTTCACGTTCAAGTACATCGGCACGGGTACCGGCAACGCCATCGCTCAGGCCGAGTCGGGCGCCGCCGGAGCGAGCAACCTCATCGTCCACGCCGCCTCGCTGGAGAACCAGTTCGTGGCCGGCGGGTACTCCAACGAGCAGTACGGCCGCGCGCTCTGGACCAACGACTTCGTGTTGGCCGGCGCGAACGCAGACCCAGCCGGCGTGGCTGCAAACGCAGGTAACGACATTGCCAAGGCGTTCGCAGACGTAGCTGCCGCCGGCATCAACGGAGGCGGCACCCCGAAGGCCACGTTCGTCTCGCGCGGCGGTACTCCAGGCACGACGGTGTCCGAGCACGGCATCTGGCAGCTCGTCTCGAGTTCCGGGCTGAGCCCGGCGGGCCTTCTGCTGTGCGCGGTCAGTTCCGCGAACGGCGGCGGCGAGACGCCGATCGCCGCGGGCAACGGCGTGACCGCCTCGGGACAGCCGTGCCCGAACAGCGGTGCGCTGCCCACCGGCGCCGCGCTCCCGGCATGGTACGTCGCGACGGGGCTGACCCAGGGACCCAACGTTCAGGCGGCCAACGCCTGCAACGGCTTCCCCAGCGGTGCCAATTCCTGCTACGTGTACACCGACAGCGGCACGTACGACTACCTCGCGTCCGGGACCGACCCGGCCGGGACGATCCCGGCCCTGAAGATCGTCACCCAGAACAACAGCGCCACCGCCCCGGGCGGCCAGTACGAGCTGATCAACTACTTCCACGGCTACATCATCAATCCCAACAAGCCGGGCCAGACGGTGAATCTGCCGGCGGCCACGGACTTCCTCAACTACATCACCTCGCCGGCGGTGCAGGCACAGGTGGCGGCCTACCTCCAGGGCCACGGAGCGCCGTTCACGCCGACGGCGTCGCCGTTGCTCACCGGTTCGCCGCTGCCCAAGACCTTCGTTGCCCGTGCGGGCAAGAAGATCACGGTCAAGGGAACGCTGACCAACGCACAGCCGGGATACCCGGTGCTGTCCGGCGAGCCCGTCGCCATCAGCAAGGTCGTGAACGGGCTGCCGGTGTCGGTGGCGACCGGCAAGACCGACAGCCAGGGCAAGTACAGCATCAGCTTCGTACCGCCGACGAACGGCTCATACGAGGTCACCACGAACCAGATCGCGAAGGTCGAGGACTCGAGCCTCAATCCCGTGTTCGGCGATCTGCTCTCACCAGCCGCGGCGACGCCGAAGAAGATCACGGTTCACAGCGTGATCACCCAGCTGAGCTCGACGTCTCAGGGGGGCCAGGCGTTGATCCGCGGACAGGTGTCACCGGGGACCGGCCACGTCAAGGCGACGGTGACGCTCCTCGCCACGCAGTTCGGATCCAGGAAGGGCTTCAAGAAGGTCGCCACCTACAAGCTGGCGGCCAACGATGCCAACTTTGCGGTTGCCCTGCCGAAGCTGGGCCACGGCACATGGCTAGTCCAGGCCAAGTACTCCGATTCCGGCCAGGTCGTCGCAGCGCAGGCCCGAACGATCAAGGTGACCGTGGGCGCCAAGCCCAGCACGAGCGTGAGCTTCAGCTCGCTCAAGGTCGCCAAGGGCGGCAAGGTGACAGTCTCGGGCACGATCAAGCCCGGCGCACCGGCGAGCGGCGCCACGATCCAGGTGCTGACGATGAAGACCTCGGGCGGGCCGCCGACGTTCGGCGAGAAGACCAAGGTCAAGCTGGGCGCTGGCAAGACGAAGTTCACGGTGCACTTCAAGCTGAAGACCGGATTCCGGTACATCTTGCGCCTCGTGAACAACCAGACCGGCCAAGCCCCGAGCGACTCGGGACTCAAGACGGTCAACGTCAAGTAGGCGTCGTTGCGCTCGCCTGGGCGACGAATGTCTGCCGACCGCCGCCCCAGGGCTCTCCTGGGGCGGCGGTTCGCGTTTGTGCCCGCGTTGGCGCTCACGGCGACCCTTGCCTGTGTCTGCCCGACGGCAGCGTCGGCCGATCAGGCCGTCGTCAGCGCCACGATCTACCCGTCATCGGCGGGCAACGTCAGCCATGTCTCGGTCGGGCTTCAGGCACTGGAGGCCTGTCCGGAGTACTCCGGGTCCAACCCGATCTACCTGTATCCCCCGGGGCAGCCGTTCCAGCTCACCGCGACCTCATGGCCTGTGTCCACGGTGCTCAGTTGCGGGCTGCAGATCCCGCTCGACGACGTCAACAGCGTCCAGATCCTGAGTCCCAATCACGGCTTCGAGGCGCCGCTGTCCAACGCGGACCTGACGGACCCCACGCGTTATCAGGACCCACAGGCTCCCGACGCGCTGCCGGCGATCACCGTCGACGGAACGGAGGATCAGACCACCTACATCCGTCCGTTCCGGGGTGCAAGCGACGCCAACGCCGGCGATGAGGTGATCGAGACAGGGGCCCCGATCACGCTGGTGGTGTACGCCAACGGCCCCCCGCTGATCGTCCGCGCCGCCGCTCGCACCCTGCCCTCGACGGCGACCGCGACCAAGGCGAGGCTCAGCGCCACGGTCCAGACCGCGGCCGGTGCGCCGGTGCCGGCATCGGCGCTGACCTGGAGCTGGACGTTCGGCGACGGCGGCACCTCGACGGCAGCGACCCCGACGCATCGGTTCGCGGCCGGCAGCTATTACGTGACCGTCCAGGTGACCGATGTCGCCGACGGCGCCGGGGGCACGGCCACCATCCAGTTCCAGACCCCGGCAAAACCGAGATCCGGACACACGAACCGGACCGGGGGCAGCAATCCGACGAAGTCCGCGTCACCGACCGGCACCGAGAACGGCAAGCACAGCAAGCACCCCGGGGGTCAAAGGGGCACGGAACGGTCGGCAGGCTCAGGCGGCGCCCGATCGACCACGACCTCGTCGCAGTCGACGACCGCCCCGCAATCGACAACCCCGACCACGCAATCGACAACCCCGACCACGCAATCGACGACCGCGGCGACGCAATCGACGACGAGCACAGCCTCCGCCGCGACCACACCCGCGACGACGACGACGACGACCACGACCGCGCCGGCGCGGCACCCTCCGGCCCGCCACCGGCGCACGGCGGCCACGCTGACGGCGCCCGCCGGGTCGCTCGTGAGCGGACGCCTGATCAGCGACGTCACCACGCTGCCCGCGGGATCCAGTCCGCTCGTCCACCTGACCCCGGCCGCAGCAGCGGCTCCGCCGCAGGTTCGCCAGGCGATCCATACGCGGAGCCTGGCGGCGCCCGGCGCCGCGCTCGCCGTAGCGCTCCTGCTGGGCTTGGGAGCCGCTTGGGAGCTGCGAAGCCGCCGCCGTTCGCGGGCCGTGCTGGCCGGGCACTGACGCGCCGCCCGTGGCACCATCGCCGATGCCCTCGTGATCTTCGCCCTGACCACCCACGACATCGATGAGGTGATCTTCCACGTCGCGAGCGCCCTGCAGATCCCGGTACTCATCCTCGCCCTGCTGGCGCTGGCGCTCGTCATCTTCGAACTCGGCAGCTACATCGTCGAGGTGGCGGGCCGGCGCAAGCGGCGGTTCGGCATCCTCCTGGAGGGCGCCGAGCATGCCCGCAACGCGCTGCTGCTCGGGGATCGCGCCGCGGCCGCGCGAGCGGTCAACGGCATTCCGCGAAGCCCCGCGATGGCCAAGACCCTGGCCTTCATCATCGCCAACGCCCGAACCGAGGAGGGCGACCATCAGCTCAACAAGGCACTGGCCGACTTCGACTTCGACTCCCAACGACGGCTGGCCCGCACGCGGCTGCTCGTGCGCGCGGGCCCGGCGCTCGGTCTGATGGGGACGCTGATCCCACTGTCCCCGGCCCTGACCGGCCTCGCCAACGGTGACACCGCCGCCTTGAGTGAGAATCTGCGGGTGGCCTTCAGTGTCACCGTTGTCGGTCTGCTGATCGGAGCCGTTGCGTTCGGGCTCTCGCTGTCACGGGACCGGATGTACGGGCAGGACCTGTCGGACCTCGAGTACGTCGCCGCCATCATCAGCGATCCGCGGCCCGTCGGAGACGCCGCATGATCTCCGTCACCCCCCGCGCCCGCAGCCGCGAGGAACGCGCCGGCGACCCACTCGATGGTCTGGTGAATCTGTTCGACCTCGGCATCGTGCTCTCCGTGGCTTTCCTGCTCGCCGCGCTGTCATCACTGCACCTCAGTTCGACGATCACCAACCACGGCCTGCGCCCCACGACACCCAACGAGATCCGCATCCAACCCGGCCAAGAGGTGGCGCCCCTGCCGAAGGCCGGCCAGCGGACGATCGGCCGCGGCACCGAGACCGGCGTGGTGTACCGCCTCGCCAACGGCCAGCTCGTCTACGTCCAGAACGCGCCCGCAGCCAAGCGGCGCTGAGATCGGTTCATCCCGCGCCAGATCCCGTGTGCCCCCCGCTCCCGGACGAGGGGCAACGGCCATTCCTGCGCACGATCTGCGTGGCGCCGCCGGTCGACGGTGGCGCGCGCTCTCCGATGCGATCGCGCGCTCGCTGATCCGCCGGCGCTGGATCAGCCGCAAGCCGGACACCGGACGGTCTCGCTTTACCCCCAGCGGGACGCGCGGCCTTCGCTCGGCGCTCGGGATCGAGCTTTCTCAGCGCGTACGATCGCGCGATGGAGCTGGTCAGAACGTCGGCGGCGCCTGACGGCGGCGCCTTGGTCGGAAGGTCGGCCACGCCTGACGGCGGCGCCTTGCCGCCCGGCCCGCGCGCGCCCGCCGTGTGGCAGACGGTCGCGTGGATGGCCCGCCCCGGGGCGTTCCTGCGCCGCGTCCACGGCCGCTACGGCGACCCGGCCACGATCCGCACGTACTGGACCGAGGAGCCGATGGTGCTGTTCTCGAGCCCCGACTCGGTGCGCGCCGTGTTCCGGCTCGACCCGGCGATCGCGCCGGCGGGACAGAGCTGGGAGTTCCTGCGCCCGTTCGCCGGACCCCACTCGATCCTGTTGCTGGACGGCGAGGAGCACATCTGCGAGCGCCGGCTGATGCAGGGCCCGTTCCACGGCGAGCGGATGCGCGCGTTCGCGCCGATGATCGGCGAGCTGGCCCGGCGCGAGCTCGCCACCTGGAGCGGCCGGGTGGTCGCGCTCGACCGGATGCGCGAGCTGACGCTCGACATCATCCTGCGCGTCGTGTTCGGAGCCCGCGACGACGAGCTCGCCCACATGCACGCGGTGATCGAGGACTCGCTGTCGACCGTGCGCTCGCTGCCGTGGGTGCTGGCGATGGCGGTCGTGCGCAAGGACCTCGGTCCGCGCAGCCCGTGGGGCCGGTTCCGGCTCGCGGTCGAGCGGTTCGACGCCGAGCTGTACGCGCTGCTGGCCCGCCGGCGCGCCGAGGAGCGCGACGACTCGATGCTGGCGCTGCTGCTCGGGGCGCGCGACGAGCACGGCGACCCGCCGACCGATCAGCACCTGCGCGACCAGCTGGTGGCGTTGCTCGTGGGGGGCCACGACAGCTCCGCGGCCTCGCTGGCGTGGGCGTTCGAGCTGCTCGCCCGCCACCCGGGGGTGCAGGCGCGCCTGCGCGAGGGCGACCCGACCTACCTCGACGCGGTCGTCAAGGAGGCCCTGCGAGCGCGGCCGGCGCTGACGATCGCGCCGCGCCTGCTGCTCGAGCCGGCCCAGATCGCCGGCCGGACGGTGCCCGCGGGCGTGCAGGTCGCGGCGTGCCTGTGGCTGGCGTGCCGGCGCGAGGATCTGTGGCCGCGCGCGAGCGAGTTCCGGCCCGAGCGCTGGCTCGAGGATCCGGCGCCGAACCCGCTGTCGTGGATTCCGTTCGGGGGCGGCGTGCGGCGCTGCGCCGGCGCGCCGTTCGCGGAGATGGAGATGCGCGAGGTGCTGGGCGCGGCCTCGGACCTGTGGCTGCGGCCGGCCCGGCCCGAGCCCGAGCACGCCCGCCGCAGCATGCTCGTGCTCACGCCCCATCGCGGCGGTGAGGTGGTGGTCGGGTGAGGCTCGTGATCTTCGATTGCGACGGGGTGCTCGTCGACAGCGAGCCGATCTCGGTCCGTCACGACGTCGAGCTGCTCGCCGAGCTCGGAGTACCGATGTCCGAGGCCGAGGTGATCGAGCGGTTCGTCGGCCGCTCGCCCGAGGTCATGGTCGCCGCGATCGAGGACCGGCTCGGTCACCCGCTGCCCGAGGACTGGTTCGACCAAGCACGGCGGCGCCTGCGGGATGCGTGGGCCGCCGAGCTGGCTCCGGTCGACGGCATCCGCGAGGCTCTCGAGCAGATCACGGGTCCGGTGTGCGTCGCCTCGAGCAGCGGTCACGACAGTCTCCGCTACAAGCTCGAGCTGACCGGTCTGTACGAGCGGTTCGCGGGACGGATCTTCAGCGCCGCCGAGGTCACGAACGGAAAGCCGGCGCCCGACCTGTTCCTGTACGCAGCCGAGCGGATGGACTTCCCGCCGGCGGATTGCGTGGTCGTGGAGGACAGCCGCCACGGCGTCGCCGCCGCGCGCGCCGCCGGGATGGACGTGCTGGCGTACGCCGGCGGCGTGACGCGGGCGGACGCCCTCGCGGGGCGGAGGACCATAGTGTTCGACGACATGCGCTCCCTCCCCCAGCTCATCGCCGCGCACTAGTGGTCTCCCGCACGCTCGGCGGTACGGATCTCGAGGTCACCCCGGTCGGGCTCGGGCTGGCCGCGCTCGGCCGGCCCGGTTACATCAACCTCGGCCACGCGTCGGACCTCGCGGGGCACACCGATGTGGCCGCGATGGAGCGTGGCGCGCACGCCGTCCTCGACTCCGCCTACGAGCACGGCGTGCGCTACTTCGACGCGGCCCGCTCGTACGGACGCGCCGAGGCGTTCCTGGGCAGCTGGCTCGAGCAGCGGGGATTCGGACCCGACGACGTCACGGTCGGCTCGAAGTGGGGCTACACCTACACCGCCGACTGGCGCGTGGACACCGACGTGCACGAGGTCAAGGACCTGTCGGCGGCGACGCTCCGGCGCCAGCTCGACGAGAGCCAGGAGCTGCTCGGCAATCATCTGCGCCTCTACCAGATCCACTCGGCGACGCTCGACAGCGGCGTGCTAGACGATCCCGAGGTGCTGTTCGAGCTCGCGAAGCTGCGGGCGAGCGGGATGGCGATCGGGTTTACGGCGACCGGACCGCATCAGGCGCAGACGATCGAGCGCGCGCTCGAGGTCGGCGGCTTCGACGCCGTCCAGGCGACGTGGAACCTGCTCGAACGGTCCGCCGGTCCCGCGCTGGCGGCGGCACACGCCGAGGGCATGGGGGTGATCGTCAAGGAGGCGCTCGCGAACGGCAGGCTGACGGCGCGCGGCGACGTGCCCCAACTGGCCGCGGTGGCGCTGACGACGGGAAGGACGGAAGACGCGCTCGCGCTCGCCCACGTCCTGTCGCAGCCGTGGGTGGACGTCGTGCTCAGCGGCGCCGCCACGGTGCAGGAGCTCGAGAGCAATCTCGACGCGCGCGTGCTCGATCCCGGCCGCGACGTGCTCGAGACGCTCGACGGCATCGGCGAGGACGCCGAGACGTACTGGCGCAAGCGCAGCGAGCTACCCTGGAACTGATGGACGTCGAGATCTGGTCCGATATCGCGTGTCCGTGGTGCTACATCGGCAAGCGCCGCTTCGAGGCCGCGCTCGCCGAGTTCGAGCATCGCGACGACGTCCGGGTGACATGGCGGAGCTTCGAGCTCGATCCGTCGGCGCCGGCCGAGCGCGAGGGCGACCGCGCCACCCGCCTGGCCGAGAAGTACGGCATCACGGCCGAGCGGGCGAAGGAGATGGAGCGCACGGTGACCGACGCCGCCGCCGGCGAGGGCCTCGACTTCCGCCTCGACATCCAGCGCAGCGGCGCGACCTTCGACGGCCATCGCGTCGTACACCTCGCCGCCGAGCACGGTCTCCAGGACGCGATGAAGGAGCGGCTGCTCCACGCGTACTTCGGCGAGGGCCAGCTGATGTCCGATCACGAAACGCTGGTCCGCCTGGCTGTCGAGGTCGGGCTCGACGAGGACGAGGTCCGCCAGATGCTCGTTTCAGACCGCTTCGCCGACGAGGTCCGTGGCGACGAGCGGCTCGCCGGCCAGTTCGGGATCAGCGCCGTGCCGACGTTCGTCGTCGACCGCGCGATCGGCGCCTCCGGAGCCCACCCACCCGAGGCGCTGATGCAGCTGCTGCGCCAGGGATGGGAGCGGCGCCAGCCGGTGACGGTGATCGCCGGCGGCGAGAGCTGCGACGTCGACGGCAACTGCTGAGCGCATCGCCCGGCCGGGCGCCCTTAAAACGTCGCAAACCTCCCGTCCGGCAACCTCCCCCGGCCACATAAGCATGGTCACCATGCTTATGTGGCCGCTGGGGCGGGCGCGCGGGGAGGTTTGGCGACTTTTACATGGGGTTGGAGTTCGTCGGGCCTTGATCGGGCCGTGCGGGTTCAGGACGAACTTCTTGGCCGCGCCCTGATCGAAGTCCTTGTGTCCCTTCGGGGCTTCGTCGAGCGTGATCACGGTGGCGTCGACCGCCTTGGCGATCTGCGCCTTGTCGTTGAGGATCATCTGCATCAGGCCGTGGTGGTACTTCATCACCGCGCACCGACCCGTCGCCGAGTGCGCCGCCGCCGGCCCGACCGGGCCGGCGCCCGCGACATGCACAGTCGAGCCCGACATGACGCCGGCGGTGCACGCGCGGTGGTAGCCGGTCGGGAGGATGTCCGACAGCATCGTCAGGTCGAGATGTTCTCCATCGCCCGCTCCTTGTCGGGGAGCGGCAACAGGTTCCAGTCGGGGTTCACGTTCAGGCAGACGCCTGGTCGGAGCCGCGACACGCACCTGAGGAGCGCCGCATGCGGCAGCTTCCGGCCCACGTTGGCCGGGTTCGCACGGGGTCCGCTCTTCAGCTCGAACGTCGCCCTCCGGCCACAGCGCTGAACCAGCTATTGCGCCGGCCGGTCCAGCAGACCGCGCTTGCCGGCGGCGTAGGCGACCTCCGCCCGGCTGTGGACGCCGAGCTTGCGCATCACGTTGCGCACGTGGAACTTCGCGGTGCTCTCGCTGACGAAGATCCGGCGCCCGATCTCGGCGTTGGTGAGGCCGCGGGCGAGCAGCCTGGTGACCTCGCGCTCGCGGTCGGTGAACGCGGGCTCGGACGGCGCGTGCTCGCCGGCGACCAGCGCTCGGACCAGCGCGGCGCTGCGCCCGTCGAACGCGGAGCCGCCGCGCGAGACGGCGCGGATGATGCGCACGAGCTCGACGACGTCGACGTCTTTGAGCACGTACGCCTTGGCGCCACGGCGGAGCGCCTGGTTGAGCAGATCCTCGTTCAAGAACGTCGACAGGATCACGACCCGCGACTCCGGCCGGTGCTCGAGGATCTCGCTGCACAGCTCGAGTCCCTCCGTGTCGTGGTCGGAGCTCAGCTTGAGGTCAAGCAACACGATGTCCGGTTGGACGCGATCGAGCGCCTGGAGGGCATCGCTCCGGCCGCCGGCCTCGGCCACCACGGAGATGTCGGACTCGAGCTCGAGGATCGAGCGCAGCCCGTGGCGGACGATCGCATGATCATCGACGAGCAGCACGCGGGCCGGCGCCTGCACCGTCTCAGGCAACGCCCACCGACCCTCCGAGCGGCACCTCGACTCTGAGCTTCACGCCTCCCCCGGACCGGCGCTCGAACCAGGCCGCGCCGCCCAGCTCCCGCACCCGCTCGGCGATCCCGGTCAGCCCGAGGTGCTCGCCGTTAGCCCCGGAAATAAAGAGCTGGTGCTGAAGCTTGCGGTGGTTGCCCGAACCGTCGTCGGCCACGGCCAGAGACACCACCTGAGGCCGCCACCGCAGCGTGACCCACCCACGCCGCGCCTCCGCATGACGCACCACGTTGAACAGCGCCTCGCGCGCGATCTGGACCAACGCGTGCTGGGTCGCAGCGGGCATCGGCTGGGTCTGCCCATAGACCCGCAGCTTGACCTCGAGACGGGTGCCGGCCTCGACGTCCTCGATCACCTCGCGCAGGGCCCGCGGCAGCTCGACCTGCCCGTCGCTGGCCAGGCCGAAGATCACCTCGCGGATCTCGTCCACGGCCGAGCGAGCGAGCGACTGGGCGGCCAGCACCCGCTCCAGCACGGCCGGCGAAGTCGATGCCTGCCGCCGGCACCACTCGAGGTTCATGCCGATCGTCAGGAGTTGCTGGGCGACGCTGTCGTGCAGCTCGCGGGCGATGCGGTTGCGCTCCTCGCTCAGGAGCTGGCGCCGGCCCGCCTGCTCGAGCCGCCGCAGCGTCCCCTCGAGCTCTGAGCCGCGGCGCTCGAGCTCCGCCGCTCGGCGCTGGTTCTCCTGGAACAGCGAGGCGTTGTGCAGCGCGACGCCGGCGTTGTTGGCGAGCGTCACCAGGATCGACACGTCGCTCGGTGCGACCGCGTTGCCGTCGGGGAGCCCCACGGCGAGGATCCCGGCCGGCTCGCCTCGCACCGGCATCGGTGCGGTCACGATCACACAGGGCTCGCCGCCGAACTCCAGTCCCTCGTCGTGGTCGGCGAGCAGTGGCCCATGGGCGGCCAGCGTCCGCTCGGCGAGCGTTGCCAGCATCTGCGGCGCCACCTGCCAACGCTGGATGACCGAGTGGCTCGCGTGGACGATCACGCGAGGCATCGTGTCCTTGATGTGCGCGCCGGAGAACACCATCGCCGACCACCGTGCGCCGAAGTGGTAGGCGGCCGCCTCGACGACCGCATCGCACACGGCGACGGGCCCCGCCGGCGCCGTGCACAGCGCGGAGGAGATGCGCTCGAGCGTCTCGATCGTGTGGTCCAGACGATCCGACTTGTCACGCCAGGCGGCGTAGAAGTTCGACTTGGAGGAGCGGACACCGATCAGGCGCTCGAGCGCCCGCGGATCGATCCCGCCGCGGCGGTCAGTAGGCGGCGACGCAGATCCTGCGGACATCGTCCTCGCCGACCGCTCTCGGATTGGTCGCGATGTAGGCGTCCCGCAGCGCGTTCACCGCAAACAGGTCGAAGTCGGCCGGATCGACGCCGATCTCGTGCAGCCCGCTGGGGATCCCGAGGGACAGGCTCAGCTCTTCGACCTGCTCAATCGCTCGTTCCGCCGCGGTGGTCGGGTCGAGGCCGTCGGTCGCGACACCGAGCGCGCCGGCGACGTCGACGTAGCGGTCAGCGTGCGTCTCGGCGTTGAAGCGCATGACGTGCGGCATCAGGATCGCGTTGAGCAGCCCGTGCGGGAGGTCGAGCGCCCCGCCGATCTGGTGGGCGATCGCGTGGGTCGCGCCGAGTAGCGCGTTGGTGAACGCCATCCCGGCCTGGAGGCTGGCCCGGGCCATTCCCTCGCGCGCGGTGAGATCGAACGGATCCTCGACCGTGACCGGCAGATGCTCGACGATCTCCTCTATCGCGGCGATCGCGAGGCGCTTGGAGACGAAGTCGCAGGCCTCGGACACACACGACTCGATCGCATGGCTGAGCGCGTCGAGCCCGGTGTGGGCGGTCAGCTCGGGGGGCATGGTCGTCAGCAGCTCGGGGTCGGTGACCGAGATCTCGGGGACCAGCGCGCGCCCCCCGATCGTCGCCTTGAACCGTCGCGTCGTATCGGTCACCACGCAGAACTGCGACACGTCGGACCCGGTGCCGCCCGTGGTCGGGACCATCACCATCGGCGGGATCGGACTGGTGGCGCGGTCGATGCCCTCGTAGTCGAGGATGTGGCCGCCGTTGCCGCTGAGGATCGCCACCGCCTTGGCAAGGTCGATGCAGCTCCCGCCGCCGATCGCCAGGAGCGCGTCGCAGCCGCTCTCGAGATAGATCTCGAACGCCGCCTGCACCTCGAAGTCCTTGGGGTTCGGCGTCAGGTCGTGCCACACGCGCCACTGCACGCAAACGTCGTCGAGGTGCGGCGTCGCACGCTCCACCCAGCCCGCCGCGAGCACGCCGGGGTCGCTCACGAGCATCGGTCGCCGGCCGCCGACCCGCCGGACCGCGCCGCCGACCTCGGCGAGCGTGCCGATCCCGAAGATCACTTCCGGGATCAGGAACTTGCTGACGCGACCGCGAGGCGGCGCGTACACCGCGGCTCCCGAGGACGCGGTGGGCACGCCCTCTGCCACCGCGGCTGGTGTCGGGGTAAATCTCTGCAATCCCTCGCTCCTGCTGCGGACTTGAGTCCGATCCTACCGCTCACGTTGACGCGAGGTTGCACGCGACCGGGAATGTGCGTTCGAAAGCAACACATCCGTCGCCACCTGCCAGATCGGCGACGGGGCGCACGATCGGGCCAGAGCTCGTGCTCGGCGAGGCGGGCGCGCAGGTCGCGGCAGCGGGTCACGAGCTGCTCGGTGTGCTCGCGAGTCTTGCGGTGGATCGGATGGTCGCGGCCACCGTCGGCGCCGCTCCCCATCGCGAACGCGTTCTCCCAGCTCGCCATGTGCGCGCGGAGTTCGGCCTTCGCGCTCGCGAGTTCTCTTTCCCAGCAGCTCGAGCGGACTCCCCGTCACCGGATCAGGCCCTCCGCACGCGCCCACGCCACCGTCTTTCGCAGAGTCTCGCGCGGGTCGGTGTAGCGCAGGCCCAGCTCGCGCTCGGCCCGTGAGCCGTCGTAGCGATGGCCGTGCAGGAGCGTGCGGACCATCTCGCGGCACACCGGCGGCGGGCGTCCGGCCAGCCGGAACCCGCGCTCGACGGCGGCGGCGGCGACGGTCGCGACGCGACGGGGGATCAACCGGGGCTTGCGGTGAACGCCGGCGACGTCGGCCGCCATCGCCAGCGCCTGGGTGATCTCGAGCGTCATCCCGCTGACCAGGTAGCGCTCGCCGGCGACGCCGTGCTCGGCCGCAAGCAGGTGGCCGGTGACGCAGTCGTCGATGTCGACGAGGCTGACGTGCGTGGCCACGAACACGCGCAGCCGCCCGTCCAGGAACGCGAGCAGGATCCGCCCCGTCCCGCCGGCGCGGCCGGGGCCCTGGACCGAGGAGGGATTGACGAGGACGAGGTCTTGCCCGACCTCCCGGGAGGTGGCGAGCGCGGCTCGCTCACCCTCGGTCTTGGTGCGCTCGTACGTCGACAGGTACCAGCCGCGGTGGGGCGTGCGCTCGGACCCGATCGTGCCCGGCGGCTCGCCGATCGTGGCCGCCGAGGAGGTGTGCACGAGCCGGGCGACGCCGGCTCGGGCCGCGGCGCGCACCGCCGCCACTGCGCCGCCGACGTTCATCCGCTCCATCGGGCGCGGGTCCTCCACGCACAGTTCGTTGACCCCGGCGACGTTGAACACCTGCGCGCAGCCCGCCATCCCGCGCGCCAGAGCATCCTCGTCGTCGCCCTCACCGCGCACCACCCGGGCGCCGCGGGACTCGAGCGTTCGGGAGGCGGCGTCCGAGCGCGCGAGCGCGACCACCTCGTCGCCGCGCTCGAGCAGGCGGCCTACCAGCGCAGTGCCGATCACGCCCGTCCCACCGGTGACGAACACGCGCATACTCGGCTACGAGCGGAGCGCGGCGGAGAACTGGACGATGTAGTCGATTCCCGACCAGGCGGTCACGACCGCCGCGATCACCATCGCCCACTGGTCGAGGTAGGCATGGAGGATGATCACGTCCGGGCGGAGGATCGCCAGCGTGATCGCCACGAACTGGACCGTGGCCTTCCACTTGCCGAGCATCGAGGTCTCGAACCGGCGCCCGCCGGACTCGACCGCGGCGCGGAGCCCGAGGATCGCGAACTCGCGTCCCACGATCACCAACGCCACCCACGGGGAGGCCCGGTGGACGGCCACCAGCGCGATCAGTGCCGTGGTCACGAGCAGCTTGTCGGCGGTCGTGTCGAGAAATGCCCCGAAGCGGGTGGTCACGCCCCAGCGGCGGGCCAGGCGGCCGTCGAACCAGTCGGTCGCGGCCGCGACCACGAACACGATCGCGCTGGCCGTGTAGGACCCGGCCAGCACCAGGGCCATGACCACGGGGCAGAGCACGACCCTCAGCCCCGTGCCAGCCGCGAGCATCCTCGATGAGCGCAACGAGCTCAACGTACCGGCTTCCACGGGAGGATGAGGTTACCTGACGACCTCTTACAGGAGAGCCGCCCCGAGCGCCCGGGCGGCCCCCGCGCTGTCGACCTCGAGCGCCGCCCGCGCGGCGGCCTTCGCCTGCTCGAGCTCGACTCCACGGAGGGCGGCCTTCGCCTCCGGCACGAGCGCCGGCGCCATGCTCAGCTCGGTCACGCCCAGGCCCGCGAGGAGCACGGCGGAGGCCGGATCGCCGGCGAGCTCGCCGCACACGCCGACCCAGCGGCCGTGGGCGTGCGCCCCCTCCACCGTCGCCTTGACGAGGCGGAGCACCGCGGGTTGCGGACCGGTCAGCAGCGGGGCGAGGCGCTCGTCGCCGCGCTCGGCGGCCATCGTGTACTGGGTCAGGTCGTTGGTCCCGAGCGAGAAGAAGTCGACATGCTCGGCGAGCCGTGCGGCGGTGAGCGCGGCCGCGGGAACCTCGACCATGATCCCGAACTCGAGCTCGTGGTCGATCCCGGTCTGTGCGCGGGCTGCGGCGAGCTCGGCGCGCGCCGCCTCGATCTCGTCGAGCGTCGCCACCATCGGCAGCATCACCTTGAGCGGGTACTCGGCGGCGACGCGGACGATCGCGCGCAGCTGCGTCGCCAGCACGTCGCGTTGCGCGAGCCCGAGCCGGATACCGCGGACGCCGAGGAACGGGTTCGCCTCGGGCGGCATCGGCAGCGCCGGCAGCGGCTTGTCGGCGCCGGCGTCGAGCGTGCGCACGACGAGCGGCCGTCCGTCGAGCGCCACCGCGATCTCGCGGAGCGTCTCCGCCTGCTCCTCCTCGCCGGGGAGCTCGGCACGGTCCAGGAACAGGAACTCGGTGCGGAGCAGGCCGACGCCCTCGGCGCCGAGCTCGACCGCCCTGGCCGCCTCGCCCGCCTTGCCGAGGTTCGCGAACACCTCGACGCGCGTGCCGTCGGCGGTGGCGCCGGTCTCGTGCGCGCGCTCGCGGGCGGTCGCGCGGCGGCGCTCGGCGCGCTCGCGCCGCGCGGCGGCGTCGCGCTGCACGTCGTCGGGAGGGTCGACCTGGAGCGTGCCGGCCTCGCCGTCGATCAGGACGGTCGTCCCCTCGGGTATGGCGAGCACCGACTCGCGGAGACCAACCACGGCCGGGAGCCCGAGCGCGCGAGCGAGGATTGCAGCATGAGCAGTCGCGGTGCCGTGCGCCGTCGCAATCCCATTTGCGTGGACGGGATCGAGCGTGGCCGCGTCGGCGGGCGTCAGCTCGCCGGCGATGACGATGCCTTCGCGGCCGGTGGCCGCGTCGGACTGGCCCGTGAGCGCGCCGACGACCCGCCGGCCGACGTCGAGGACGTCCGCCGCGCGCTCCTGGAGCAACGGCTCGTCGAGGCCGCGGTAGCGCTGGGCGACCTGCTCGGCGGCGTCGTGCCAGGCGCGCTCGGCGGTGGCGCCGCCGTCGATCGCCCGCTGCGCGGGCTCGAGCATCGCCTCGTCGTCGAGCAGCGCGAGGTGGGCGTCGAAGATCGCGGCCTCGGCCTTGCCGGCGCGGGTCGAGACGGTGTCGCGGTCGCGCTCGATCGCGGCGCGGGCGGCGGCGATCCCCCGCTCGAGTCGTGCGCGCTCGGCGCCGGCATCTTCCGCCGGGCGCTCGGGGGGCGGGCCGGCGGCGCCATGGAGGTGGTGGACGGGACCGACGGCGAGCCCGGTCGAGGCGGGAACGCCGCGCAGGACGTCTCCGGGTTTCGGCGGGGCGATGTCGGCCGCCGGCGCGGGCGCAGGCGGAAGGGGTGCGGCCGTTCGAGGGGCGGCGGGGAGCGGCGCGGCGATCCCGTCGCCAAAGCCCTCGTCCGCCAGCTGCGCCAGCGCCAGCAGCACGTCGTCGGCCTGCGGCCCGGACGCGGTGACGAGCAGCGAGTCCCCGAACCGGGCGCCGAGCGCCACCACGTTGGTCAGGCTGGTGGCCTTGACCGGCTGCCCGTTCGGCGCCTTCGCCACGCGCACGTCGGCGTCGAACCGGCGGACGGTCCCGACGAACCGCGCCGCGGGGCGTGCGTGCAGGCCGATCGCGTTGCGCACCTCCAGCACGGTCTGCGCGCCGGCGGCCGGCACCGGCTCCGGCGCGGCGACAGCGTCATCCGACACCCCGAGCTGCGAGGTCTTCATCGCCAGCGCCCCCCGCGCCTCCGCCGCCACCTCCTCGAGCGAGGCGCCACCACTCGCCGCCGCGGCCGCCGCCACCGCGCCCTCGACCAGCGGCGCCTCACTCAACAGCACGCGCCCGGGAGCGTTCTCCAGCAACTCCACGGCGAACTCGGCGCTCATCAGCGCGCTGCCGAGGTCCATCAGCACCAGCACACCGTCGGGGGACATCGCCCGCTCGATCGCGGCGCGCACCCGCTCGGCGTCGGTGCCGAGCACGCCGGGCTCTTCGGTCCCACCGGCCGCTTCGAGCGGGGGTGGGTGGGGGCCCATTTCCCGCGCGAGGGTCACGACGCCCTGCGCCAGCGCGTCGCTGTGCGACACGACCACGATCCCGACCACGGTCAGCCCTCAGAGCCCGTAGGCGCGGTGCAGGTAGTCGATCGGGTGCACCGACCCGACCCCGGTGGCGTGGGTGATCTGCCAGCGGCAGGTCTCGCTGTCGCACGCGACCTCGTTCGCCCCGGACTCGCGAACCTGCGCGAACAGGTCCGCCCCCACCGCCATCGCGATGTCGTACTTCTCGGCCTTCAGCCCGTACGTCCCCGCGATCCCGCAGCAGCGAGCGTTCATCTCGCTGACCTCGAGCCCGGGGATCAGCGCGAACAGCTCGAGCGCGGGCTTGCCGATCCAGTGGCCCTGTTGCTGGCACGGCGCGTGATAGGCGATGTGCTCGTCGACCGGCTTGAAGTCGGTCTTGAGCTCGCCGCGGTCGTGGAGCTCGAGCAGCAGCTCGCAGATGTCGTAGGTGCGCTCGGACACGAGCTTCAAGTCGGGATCGTCCTCGAGCGACAGGATCTCGCGCGCCTCGCGCTTGAGCATCAGCGTGCAGCTGGTGGCGTTGCCGACGATGATCGTGTCGGGCTCGTTGCGCACGTAGGGGACGAGCGCGCGGGCGAGCGCCGTCACGACCTTGCGGGCGTCGTCGAACAGGCCGCTCGACTGGAGCGGCAGGCCACAGCAGTCCTGCTTGGGCACGACGACCTCGAAGCCGTTGTGCTCGAGGATCTGCACGACCTTCTCCCCCTCCCACGGCTCGTAGTACTCGGTGCCGCAACCGTGGAAGTAGACGACCCTGCGACCGGTCGGAGGGCTCGTCCGCCCGCGAGCCCAGCGCGAGAAGCGCCGGCCGGCGAACTTGGGCGCAGCGCCGTCGCGGTGGACGCCGAGCGTCTTCTCGCCGAGGACCCGCAACGGACGGAAGCCCAGCGTGAAGTTGGCCACCGGCGCCACCGGCGTGCCGGCGCGACCAAGCCACGTCGGGCGGGTGATGATGCGGTCGCGCAGCGGGATGCCCTTCTGCTGCTTGAGCCTGTTGCGCGCCTGGGAGTTGATCTCGGCGATCTTGACCCCCTGGGGGCAGGACATCGAGCAGATCCCGCACCCCGAGCAGTAGTCGACCGACGAATCGACCGACGGCTCGCCGAGGACGCGGTAGCGCTCGGCCTGGGGGCCCGCGTACTTCGGCCCCGGGAACAGCGGCGTCACGTTCGACACCGGACACTGGGTCTCGCAGATCGTGCACTTGACGCAGTGGTCGAGTGACCCCCGCATCAACTCCTCGAGCACGCCCCCGACCTCGCTCATGCCGCCGCTCCCGCGGGCGCCCCGGACCGCGCAAGCACGAGCCGGGCGGCGTACGAGCCGCTGGCCAGCGCGATCCCCTCGCCCGACCCCTCGCGCCACGGAACCGCGCCGGGAAGCGCGGCGCCCGCCACCACGACGTTGTCCGCACCCTCGGCGACGAGCGAGGAGTCGACCGCCACCCCGACCCGAGCCATCGGCTGCTCGGCCAGGTAGTCGCCGACGAACCGGGGCTCGCCCGGCTCCGGAAGGCCGCGCAGCGGCAGGCCGAGGACCCGGTCGCGCGTGTCCCAATGCGAGTCGAGCTCGATCGCGCCCGAGCCGAACCCGCCCGAGGCGAGCACGAACCACGGCGCGCCGTAGCGCGCGTCGTGACCGGCCGCCGCCGTCGCCACGGAGACGATCCGCGAACCGGATCGATCAGCCGAGACGACCTCGGCGCCGACCACGAGACGCCCGCCGGCGCGGCGCAGCGTCGCGCGCAGGATCTCGAACAGGCGCATCCCCGGCACCGACGGCGGCAGTGTCGGGATCTCGAACACCGGGCGGCCGAGGCGGCGCTGCACGTCCGACCACGCACCGTGTGGATCGCGCAGCCCGAGCATCGCCGGCAGCCCGACGCTCTCGTGCGCCCGGAGCTTGAGCGCGAGCCGCGCCGCGAAGCCGGCGCGCCACGCCGGATCGTCGAACCGTCGCGCGAGCCCGAGCGTGTTCGCGTCCGCTCGATCCAACTCGATCTCGACGTCGACCGAGCGTGCGTCGATTCCGGCCCGCCGGAGGTTCGCCGCGCACAGCGAGGCGTGGAAGTCGCGCAGCGAGCGCGTCCCCACCACGCACACCCGCTCGCCCGTGGCCGCGTCACCCGCGGCCATCGTCGAAGGCACGAGCGCCGAGGGGCGGAGCGCGCCGACCGCGGTCGGCAGCAGGATGTTGCGTTCGAGGTCACCGACGTAGCGGTACTCAGGCAGCGGCCCGGCAGCCACGGATCCCAAGAACCATCGCACCGCCTCGCCCACCGCATCGACGCCCAGCAGCGCGTACGGATGATCGGGACGGCTCGCAGCGAACTCGTCAAACACAGCCGCCGGGGACGACACGCGCGCCGGCGTGTAACCGAGGACGTCGATCGTCGCCGGCGCGAGATGCGTCGAGCCGACGCCCTTCGCGAGCACGCACACCCGCGCGCCGCCCTCGGCCAGCCGCGCGCCGGCGACGAGGCCCGCCGTGCCCGCGCCGATCACGACCGCGTCGTAGTGCAACTCGCCCCTCACGGCGTCGCCACCGGCTCCCTCTCGCTCGATGGCAGATGCGCCACGTCCAGCACCCCCTGAAAAATCCAATCATCCAAACGCGCCTGGCGCAGCTGATCCCCGTACAGGACCGGCCACACCCCCTTCCACCGTTCCTCGAGGAAGTGCAGCAGCGACCCGTCGGCCTGCTCGGCGGTGAGCCCGTCGAGGCTGTGCAGGATCCCGGTGGCGCGGTAGATGCAGAAGCCGCCCTGGCACGGGCCCATCCCCAGGCGGAGCAGCCGGCGGATGTCGTCGAGGTTCGTGGTGGCGCGGCGCTGCACCGCCTCCTCGAGCCTCCAGCGCGGGACCATCTCGCACTCGCAGATCAGCTGATCGTCGGCGAGGCGGGCCTCCTTGCGGCTCAACCGCTCGCCGAGGTGGTACGTCTCGCCGCTCTCGGACCCGGGGAGCGGCTCGGTCTTGGTCGTGCACGGCCGTTCGTCGCCGAGGTGCTTGCACACCGCGGTCATCGTGTCCTGCGCCATCAGGCGGAACGTCGTGAGCTTGCCGCCGGTGATCGTCACGAACCCCTGGACGCCGTCGCGCTCGGCGTGGTCGAGCATCGCGTGCGCACGGGTGACGTCGCGCGTGTCGGCGTCTTCCGCCTTGGCGTCCTCGAACAGCGGACGCACCCCCGTCCACACCCGCAGCGCCCGCGCCTGGCGGAAGCCGGGCACGAGCTTCTCGCCGTCGTCGAGCATCGCGTCGACCTCCGTCTCGAGCACGGTGTGGTCGTCGGGATCCTCGGTGTGCACGTCGGTCGTACCGATCACGCACACGGTCCGGATCGGCACGATGATGTCGCCGTCGGTCGGCATCTGACAGCGGTTGACGCACGTGTTCACCAGGCGGTGATTCATCGCGATCATGATCCCCCGGCCCGGGCGCACGCGGACCCCTTCGATCCCGGCCATGTCCGCGACCGAGCCGGCCCACGCCCCCGAGGCGTTGACCGTCACGCGTGCCTCGACGTCGATCTCCTCGCCGGTGGCGGCTCCGCGAAGCCTTGCCCCCGTCACCGTGTCGCCGTCGCGGTGGATCCCGACCACCGCGTGATAGGGGAGCACGCGCCCGCCGCGCGCCTGGATCCCGCGGGCCATCGACCAGATGGTCTTCCAGACGTCGATGTTGCCGTCCGGGACGCGGAACACGCGCGAGACGTTCGGGTTGAGCAACGGCTCCTCCCGGAGCGCCTGGGCCGGGTCGATCTCCTCGCAGTCGATCCCGGTGTCCCGGCACCCCTGAGCGAACCGATCGGCGTACGCGGGGTCGTCCCACGGCGTGGTGACGAAGAACCCGCCGACGTCCTCGATCGAGTCCGGCGTGATCCGCCGGAGGATGCGGTTCTCGGCGATGCACTCCTCGGCGGCTCGCGGGTCCTTGACCGCGTAGCGACCGCCGGAGTGCAGCAGGCCGTGGAACCGCCCGCTCGTCCCCTCCGCCAGATCGGCGCGGTCGACGAGCACGACGTCGAAGCCGCGCAGCGCGGCGTCCCACGCCACGCCCGTGCCCGTGGCCCCACCGCCGATCACGAGCACGTCGGTGCTGAGCGAAGCCATGTCGTGAGCCTAACCAGTTGAAGGCGGTCCGGGTGGACCGCCTTCAACGTTACTCACCCTCGCCGGCTACTCGACCCAGTCGAAGGTCCGGGTGACGGCCTTCTTCCATTCCTTGTAGTAGGCGTCCCGCTTCTCGGCGTCCATGTTCGGCTCCCAGCGCTTGTCCTCGGCCCAGTTGTCGCGAACGTCCTGCTCGCTGTCCCAGAACCCGGTGGCAAGCCCAGCCGCGTAGGCCGCGCCCAGCGCGGTCGTCTCGGCCACCACCGGCCGGATCACCGGCACCCCGAGGATGTCGGCCTGGAACTGCATCAGCAGGTCGTTGGCGACCATGCCGCCGTCGACCTTGAGCTCGGTCAGCGTGACACCCGAGTCGGCCTCCATCGCGTCCATCACCTCGCGGGTCTGGAAGGCCGTCGCCTCGAGCGTGGCGCGGGCGATGTGGCCCGCGTTGACATACCGCGTCAGGCCGGCGAACACGCCGCGTGCGCTCGACTTCCAGTACGGCGCGAACAGGCCGCTGAAGGCCGGCACGATGTACAGGCCGCCGTTGTCGTCAACCGACTTCGCGAGCTCCTCGACCTGCGGGGCTGCCTGGATCATGTGCAGGTTGTCGCGCAGCCACTGCACGAGCGCCCCGGTGATCGCGATCGAGCCCTCGAGCGCGTACACGCACGCCTGGTCGCCGATCTTGTAGCAGGCCGTGGTCAGCAGGCCCGACCTGGACTGCACGACCTCGGTGGCCGTATTGAGCAGCATGAAGTTGCCCGTGCCGTACGTGTTCTTGGCATCGCCGGTGTCGAAGCAGGCCTGGCCGAACGTCGCCGCCTGCTGGTCGCCGAGGTCGCCGGCGATGTTGATCCCGGTCAGGTTGCCGGTCCTGACCTCGCCGTAGACGTCGCTCGAGGCCTTGATCTCAGGCAGCATCGACATCGGCACGCCGATCGTCGACGCGGTGCCCTCGTCCCAGGACAGCGTCTCGAGGTCCATCAGCATCGTCCGGCTGGCGTTGGTGACGTCGGTGATGTGCAGACCGCCGTTGGTGCCGCCGGTCAGGTTCCAGATGCACCACGTGTCGATGTTGCCGAACATGAGGTCGCCGGCGTCGGCCTTCGCGCGGGCGCCATCGACGTTGTCGAGAATCCAGCGGACCTTCGGGCCCGAGAAGTACGTCGCCAGCGGCAGGCCGGCCTTCGAGCGGAAGCGGTCCTGCCCCCCGTCGGCCGACAGCTCGTCGACCAGCTTGTCGGTGCGCGTGTCCTGCCACACGATTGCGTTCATCACCGGTTCGCCGGTGTTGCGGTCCCACACGACGGCGGTCTCGCGCTGGTTGGTGATGCCGAGTGCGGCGATGTCGTCACGGGAGGCGCCGGCCTGCTCAACCGCCTCGTCGATCACCTCCTGGCAGCGCGCCCAGATCTCCTTCGGATCGTGCTCCACCCAGCCCGGCTTGGGGTAGATCTGCTCGTGCTCCTTCTGCGATACCGCGACGACTCGGCCGGAGTGGTCGAAGACCATCGCCCGCGAGCTGGTCGTCCCTTGATCCAGTGCAATTGCGTACTTCGGCATGTCCCGTCCTTTCAGTCCGCCAGCGCTTCGGCGGCGCTCTTGAAGAGGTAGTAGGTGGAGGTCGCGCCCGGGTCCTGGTGGTCCTTGCTCCGTTCGCCGAGGTAACTTGCGCGTCCCTTGCGGGCGATCAGCGGGATGGTGGCCCGCATCCCTCCCTCGGCGGCCTGCGCAGCCGCGCGCAGGCCGCCGTCGAGATCGGACGCCGCCTCGAGCGCCTCGACGCCCGGGATCAGCGCGTCCACCATCGTCTTGTCCTCGGCCACCGCTTTGCCGCGCGCCCGGACCCCCTCGAGGCCCTTGCGCCACGCCGCGGCGTAGGTGGGCAGGTCGACCTCGGACTGGCCGGCCAACGCGGTGCCCATCTGCAGGAACAGCGTGCCGTACAGCGGGCCCGCCGCTCCGCCGACGCTGGAGACCAGCGCCATCGCGACGGTCTTGAGCACCGCGCCCGGGTCGGCCTGCTCGGAGCCCTCGAGCTTCTCGATTGCCTTGGTCATCCCCCGGTTCATGTTGGTCCCGTGGTCGCCGTCGCCGATCGCGGTGTCGAGGGCGACGAGCTCCTGGCGGTGCTCGGCCATCTCGCCGGCGAACCGGTTCATCCAATCGAGGGTGGCGTCGCGTGTGATCGCCACTGTCTAGACGCCCCAGCGCAAGGCCGGAGTGTTCACAGGCGCGTCCCAGTAGCGGACCATCTCGTCGTCGAGCTTCACCAGCGTGATCGAGCACCCCTGCATCTCGAGCGACGTGATGTAGTTGCCGACGAGGTTGCGCTCGATCGCCAAACCGTGCTCCTGGGCGATCTTCGCCACCTCGTTGTACATCACGTAGAGCTCGATCAGCGGCGTACCGCCCATGCCGTTGACGAACGCGAGCACCCGATCGCCCGAGGCGAACGGCAGATCCTCGAGGATCGGGGTCATCAGCCGCTCGGCGATCTGGGACGCCGGTCCGATCTTCTCCCGGAAGCGCCCGGGCTCACCATGGATCCCGATCCCGATCTCGACCTCGTCCTCGCCGAGCTCGAAGCTCGGGTTGCCCGAGGCCGGGGTGATGCACGGAGTCAGCGCCATGCCCATCGACCGTCCGTTGGCGTTGACCCGGCGGCCGAGCTCGGCGACCTCCTGGAGGTTGCGGCCGTCCTCGGCCGCACCACCGCAGATCTTCTCGACCAGCACGGTCACGCCCACGCCTCGGCGGCCCGCGGTGTAGAGCGAGTCCTCGACCGCGACGTCGTCATTGGTGAGCACGGTCTCGACCTCGATGTCCTCGCCCTTGCCCAAATCGGCGGCCATGTCGAAATTCATCACGTCGCCGGTGTAGTTCTTGACGATGTGGACGACGCCGGCGCCGCCGTTGACGGCCTTCGTCGCCTCGAGCATCTGGTCGGGGGTGGGCGAGGTGAACACCTCGCCCGGGCAGGCAGCGTCGAGCATGCCGGGACCGACGTAACCGCCATGCATCGGCTCGTGGCCCGAGCCGCCGCCGGAGATCAGCCCGACCTTGCCCTGGACCGGCGCATCCGTGCGGACGATGACGGCCGGATCGTAGATCACCCGGACGCGATCGCCGTGCGCCGCTTCGACGCCGTGGAGCGCGTCTTGGAGGACCGTATCTGGTGAATTGATTAGTTTCTTCATCGCTGTCTCCTAGATCGGAGCGCTGCCCCAGACGGCGTCGAAGAAGATCGCGGCAAGCGCGCCGCCAATCAGCGGACCAAGAACCGGGACCCAAGCGTACGTCCAATCGGACCCACCCTTGCCCGGGATCGGCAGGATCGCGTGGATGATCCGCGGTCCCAGGTCACGCGCCGGGTTGATCGCGTAACCCGTCGGACCGCCGAGTGACAGGCCGATGGCGAACACCAGCAGGCCGATCAGCAGCGGAGCCAGGTCCGCCCCACTGAAGACGTTCCACGGACCGGTGATCGCGAGAACTCCGAACATCAGCACGAACGTACCGATGATCTCGGTGATCAGGTTCCACGCGTAGTTGCGAATCGCGGGACCGGTCGAGAACACCGCGAGCTTCAACCCTGGATCCTCCGTGTCCCTCCAGTGCAGGTAGTAGGTAATCCAGACGAGGAATGCGCCGATCATGGCGCCGACCATCTCTCCGGCGAAGTATTTCCACGCCTGCGATCCGGTGATCGTCCCGTGGATCCAGAAACCCAGCGTGACCGCCGGGTTGAGGTGCGCGCCGTCGAAGGGACCGACGGCGTAGACGGCCATCGCGACCGCCATCCCCCACCCGAAGGTAATGACGATCCATCCGGAGTTCTCCGCCTTCGACTTGGCCAGCAGCACTGCTGCGACCACGCCGTCGCCGAGCAAGATCAGGAGCCCTGTCCCGATGACCTCGGACGGAAAGATGCCCAGGTGGGGTTTAACCACCACTAGTACCGCGCCTAAAGCGGTCAATTCCCGTCTCCTCTCTCCTCATGTGGACTGTGGGGGGCCGATCCTAACCACACGCGTTCGACAATGTCAAACTAAGTTGGCATTCTGTGCCCGAGTTCGGCAATGACGAGCAAGGTTCCGTCCACCGCATCGAGCGCTACCGGGTCGGGCTGGTAGCGCGGAGACCGCCGCGACGCAGAGTGCCTGGGAACATTCAGTCCATCGAGCGGGCCGCAACGATCCTCCGGCTGCTGTCGGGGCGCAACCGGCGATTGGGCGTGGTGGACATCGCCGGCGAGATGGGGCTGCCGAAGGGAACCGTCCACGGGCTGTTGCGCACGCTCCAGGGCGTCGGGTTCGTCGAGCAGGACGAGGAGAGCGGCAAGTACCAGCTCGGCGCGGCCCTGCTGCACATGGGGTCGAGCTACCTCGACGGCAACGAGCTGCGCAGCCACGCCCTGAACTGGTCCGATTCGCTGGCGACGCGCACGCGCGAGGCGGTGCGGATCGGCACGCTGCACGAACAGCAGGTGCTCGTCGTCCACCACGTGTTCCGGCCCGACGACACGCTGCAGACGCTCGATGTCGGCTCGCTGCTGCCCGCGCACGCAACGGCGCTGGGGAAGGTGCTGCTCGCCCATCACCCGTACATCACCTCAGAGCTCGCGGCCGCGGGACTCGAGGCGTACACGGCCGCGACGATCACGGATCCCGAGCGGCTCAAGCGAGAGCTGGTCCGGGTCAGGGCGCAGGGCTGGGCGGCGGACATCGGGGAGCTGGTGCCGGGGCAGGTCTCCTACGCCGCGCCGATCGTCGACCGGCGCGGCATGACCGTGGGCGCGATGGGGATCTTCGGCCCACCCGAGCGGCTGCTGGCGGCGCGGCAGCCACGTGGAGATCTGCTGTCCTACGTCCGTGAGGGCGCCCGAGCGGTGTCGCGCGAGCTCGGAGCGATCCCGTGGTAGTGACAGCCCTCAGGGGCACGCTTACGATGTCGCGCCTGACGCGCCGCCGTCAGGCGCCGCCGACCATCCCACTAATACGAGAGCGAAGGAGAGTGCATATGTCCGCAGATCGTCCCGACCACTCGGCAGATCCCGAGCAGCCGCTCGAAGGCGGCTTCGCGGAGGGTCAGGCTGATCCGGAGGCGTTCCCAGAGGAGACGCATGTCGGCAGATTCAGCGAGGGCCAGGAAGAGCTGGGGGAGGAGGATCCCGAGAAGCATCTGAAGGGCCGCTTCAGCGAAGGCCAGGAGGAGCTCGGCGAGGAGGATCCCGAGAAGCACATCCAGGGCCGATTCAGCGAGGGTCAGGACGACGAGTGACCCGGTGGCGTCGCCGCCCGATGTTCGGTTAGTGCCCCCGCAGGCGCTCCCGCAGCGTCCCCTCGGCGAGCGTTGTCTCGCCGAGGGGCGTGATCCGCCACACGGGCGATCGCTGAACTGAGATTGGCCGGACGAGCCCGGCTCCTTCGAGCCGGTCGAGCGCTCTGTTGACCGGCGCGCTCAGATCCAGGGTCTGCATCTGCCCGGCGCCGGGATAGTCCGTGAGCAGATACTCGCATAGCTGCTGGACACGCACGCTGGTCCCGCGCGTGGGGCCGTCAGGTCCCAAGCCGGGCAGCACGTCGGCGGCCAGATCGTCGACGGGGAGGGCTCGCAGACGCTCGATCTCCTGCCCGGCGGCTGCCTTCCGTGCCGCCTTCTCCTCGTTGCGTCGGAATAGGGGTGACACCTGGGCTTCGCTACTCGAAGGTCACGGAGACGCCGCGCATCGACAACCCCCTCACGTGTGGGCTACGCTGCGTCATCCGGCCCAGCTCCACGGTTTCCGCGAGAACGACCGTGCACCGAGACACCTTATCCCGTCGCCCGGTGTGTTCGCTCGACGGCCCCTCGCGGACCATCATCGTCGGACCGCTCCGCGTTCCGGCAACCCGACCACTGCAGCCGGTGGTGGAGCCCGAGCGCACCTGTCGGTGCCCGGTGGGTACACACGCCCGCGCGGGTAGATGCATATTCGTCGCGACGGGCTCGGCCTTGTCCTCGAAGCATGATCGCGGCATCCGCGGAACGGGTGCGACAATGTCGGACGACCCGTTCGGACCGATGACTGGCTATGACGGCGGGAGCTAGCCCGACACAGGTGCCCGGACGAATCCAATCCATCGAGCGGGCGGCCGCCATCCTGCGGCTGCTCTCCGGCCGCACGCGAAGGCTCGGGGTGGCCGAACTGGCCGGTGAGTTGGGTCTCCCGAAAGGGACCGTGTTCGGCATCCTCAAGACGCTTCGGGACGTCGGCTTCGTCGAGCAGGACCGGGACTCGGGCAAGTACCAGCTCGGCCCGGCGCTGCTGCACATGGGCTCGAGCTACCTGGACGGCAACGAGCTGCGGACACGAGCGCTCAACTGGGCCGACGGGCTGGCGACGCGGAGCGGCGAGAGCGTGCGGATCGGCACGCTGCACGAGAACCAGGTGCTGATCGTGCACCATGTCTTCCGCCCCGACGACACCCGGCAGGCGCTCGAGGTCGGCAGCCTCCTCCCGGCGCACGCGACCGCGCTCGGTAAGGCCCTGCTCGCCAGGAACGACTACGCCGCGGCCGCGCTCGGCGAGCACGCGCTGGCGAGCTACACGCCGGCCACCGTGACCGACATCTACCGGCTCCATCAGGAGCTCGAGGAGTGCGTCAAGCGCGGCTGGGCCAGCGAGGTCGGCGAGTTGTTCCACGGGTTCGCGTCGATCGCGGCGCCGGTCGAGGATCGCCGGCGGGTGACGGTCGGTGCGATCGGGATCGCGGGTCCGATCGAGCGCCTATGCGACGGCGGCCGGCCTCGCGCCGAGCTCGTCGACTACGTGATGGAGGCGGCCCGGGCCGTGTCCCGGGAGCTTGGCGCGATCCCGTGGTAGCGGGACCCGCAGGGCATGGACGCCCGGCGGAACGGCCCCATGGATGCCGCCGAAGGCGGCCCCACTAACTTGCGGACCACATTTCCTCCTTAGACTTACCAGGACGTGAGCACAACCGGGCGATACGTGGCCGCGATCGACCAGGGGACGGCGTCGTCGAGGTGTTTCGTGTTCGACGACCGCGCCCGGATCGTGTCGGTCGCCCAGCAGGAACATCGCCAGCACTTCCCGAGGCCGGGGTGGGTCGAGCACGACCCACAGGAGATCATTCGCAACGTCCTGCTGGTGGTGCGAGTGGCGCTCGACAAGGCCGATCTCTCGCCTGCGGACCTGTGCGCGCTCGGCATCGCCAACCAGCGCGAGACGACCGTGGTGTGGGACCGCCGAACCGGCGCGCCGGTGCACAACGCGATCAACTGGCAGGACACGCGCACCGATCGTCTGTGCCGGGACCTGGCCCGCGAGCACGGACAGGAAATGTTCCGGGAGAAGACCGGCCTGCCGGTGACGACGTACTTCTCGGGCCCCAAGATCCGGTGGCTGCTCGACCACATTCCGGGCCTCCGCGAGCGCGCACAAGACGGCGAGGTGCTGTTCGGCACGATCGACTCGTGGCTGATCTGGAACCTCTGCAACCGCCACGTCACCGACGTCACCAACGCGAGCCGGACGCTGCTGATGAACCTCCATACGCTCGACTGGGATGCTGACCTGCTCGCCGCGATCGGCGTGCCCGCCGCGATGCTTCCGGAGATCCGAGCTTCGTCTGAGGCCTACGGCGAGGCGGGCGCGCCGATCGCGGGAGTTCCCGTCGCTTCGGCGCTCGGCGACCAGCACGCCGCCCTCGTAGGCCAGACCTGCTTTGAGCCCGGCGAGGCCAAGTGCACGTTCGGGACCGGGAGCTTCTTCGTGCTCAACACCGGTGATCGCCCGGTGAACTCTTCGAGCGGGCTGCTGACGACCTTGGCCTACAAGCTGGGCTCGGCCGATCCCGCATACGCGCTGGAGGGGTCGATCGCCGTCACCGGCGCGCTCGTGCAGTGGTTCCGCGACAACATCGGGCTGATCGGCAGCGCGCCCGAGATCGAGACGCTCGCGTTGACGGTCGAGGACAACGGGGGGTGCTACTTCGTGCCGGCGTTCTCGGGTCTGTTCGCTCCGCACTGGCGCAGCGACGCCCGCGGCGTGATCGCGGGGCTGACCGGGTACATCAACCGCGGTCATATGGCGCGGGCGGTGCTCGAGGCGACCGCGTGGCAGACCCGCGAGGTCGTCGAGGCGATGAATGCCGACTACGGCAGCCCGCTGTCGGCGTTGCGCGTCGACGGCGGGATGACCGCAAACAACCTGCTGATGCAGAACCTTGCGGACGTGCTCGACGTCCCGGTGATGCGGCCGATCGTCGCCGAGACCGTGTCGCTCGGCGCCGCCTACACCGCGGGGCTGGCGGTGGGCTTCTGGCCGGACACGGACAGCCTCAAGAAGAACTGGCACCGAGCGGCCGAGTGGCTGCCGGTCATGGACGGCGCGGTCCGCGAGCGCGGCTACCGGAAATGGAAGAAGGCCGTCGCCCGGACGATGGACTGGGTCGACGACGACGACGACGACTAGTGGACCCGTTCAAGCCCGAAGGCGGCGGCACCATGCCGGCGCCGCCGCCTCTCGCCTCCAACCAATGACGCTTACGGCTCGAGCGTCTCGGGGGGGCGGTCCTGGACGGTCTCGCCGACCCCGGTAACTCCCGGCTCGGGCGGCTTGCGCGCCTTGAGGATGTCCTGAATGAACGCGTCGTAGAACACCGATGCGAGCGCGCCGCCGATCAGAGGCCCGACGATCGGCACCCAGAAATAGCCCTTGATCGTGCCGCTGTTGACGAGGTAGTTGCCGGGCATCGCCTCCTTACCCCAGCCCGCGATCCACGCGAAGATCCGCGGGCCGAAGTCACGAGCGGGATTGATCGCGTATCCGGCGTTGGCGCCGAACGAGATACCGACGGCCATCACGATCATGCCGACGATCCACGGGGCCATGTTGGACCCGACGGGCAGGTTCCACTCATCGGTCACGGCCCACACGAACAGGACGAGGAAGAACGTACCCACAATCTGGTCGATCAACGGCCCCCATACCGACGAGAAGTACGGTGCCGGGAACGTCGCGAACACGCTGTAGGTGCCCTTTGAGGCGTACGAGCCTCTCACGATGTGATTGGTCGTGTTGAAATCGTTGATCGCGTTGACGTAGACGAGGTACACCAACGCGGCGCCGACGAAGCACCCGAGCACTTGGGCGATCCAATAGAGCCCGACCTTGTTCCACGGGAGCGCCTTCCGGATCGCGGCGCCCAGCGTTACCGCCGGGTTGATGTGGGCGCCGGTGACACCACCGACGACGTAGATGGCAAAACAGACCGCCAACGCCCATCCCCAGGTGATCAAGAGCCAGTCGCCGGACCCGAGGAGCGGCGTTGCTGCAGAGGTTATCCCACTGCCAACCTTGGCGCCGAGGGGAGTGTTGATCGCGCGCCCGCTCCCGATCAGGGCAAACAGCATCGCCACCACCCCGTCGCCGAAGCAGATCAGGATGAAGCAGCCGAAGAACTCGGCCCACAACTCTCCGACGACGCCCTGTTTCCACCTGTCCGGCAAGGGCCCGACCGCTTTTGACTCAGCTACCGCTGACACACAACCACCTCCGAGACGTTAAGTTCAGGAATGGCGTCTCGCGCACGCAGGCTCGCTCGCGTGATCGTCTGGGGGCGACATTCCCCTCTCCCATCGCATTTCCTTCTCGCGCCAGGCGACGTGCGACGGCGGTGCGCGAGGATTGGCAGCGTCGGCCGGCTTGGCCCGACCCCGGTCCTGGCTGAGATGGACTGGAACCGTCAGATCCTCCGCCCAATGGACGCTCGCGGCGACCCGCTGAGATCCGCAACCGGCGAGATTACCGGCTGGTGTGCGACATTCTCTAACGCTGTCGCGACTAAACGCGCCGCAAATGGCGCGTTTAGGCGCTCAATTGTCAGCGCTCGGACTTAACGGTCACGCGCTGCCGGTACGGCGAGCGGTACGGCGTCGGCGCTCCCCCGTTCTCGAAGAAGCCGCGCACGGACTCCATCAGCTCGGCGGGGTCGCCCGAGGCGGTGATCGGCTCGCCGAACGACACCTCGATCCGGTGGCGCCTCAGCACCTGCTTGTCTCGCAGACGACGTGGCCACACCCGGCCGGGTGGCATCGCCTGGGCGGTCCCGCTGACCCGGATCGGGATGATCGTCAGATGGTGCGCCGCCGCCAAAACCGCGGCGCCGCGGCGCAGCGGGCCGGGCATGCCGCCCCGCGACCGCGTGCCCTCGGGGTACAGCAGCAGGTTCCACCCCTGATCGAGCAGCTTGTCGAGGTGGCCGCCGTTCTTCGACATCCCGCCGCCACCTTGCCGCTCGATCGGCACGGTGTTGAAGATCAGCGAGACCAGCGACGCCACGATCCGGTTGCGGTAGAAGTAGTCCGCCGCCGCCGCCACCACGGTCCGCTTGCGCAGCCTCCGGGGTAGCGCCGACAGGATCACGGGGGTGTCCATGTGGCTGGCGTGGTTGGCCACGAGGATCACCGGGCCCTTGAGCCCTTCGAGCTTCTCCCTGCCGGTG
>Ga0335080_10000543_pt1 | contig 34758 bp, 23 predicted proteins | sample Lox_Sample_34_FD_206720 | JGI IMG/M metagenome (GOLD analysis project Ga0335080, IMG submission 206720) | Soil microbial communities from Loxahatchee National Wildlife Refuge, Florida, United States - Lox_Sample_3.4 | ecosystem: Environmental > Terrestrial > Soil > Wetlands | place: USA... | reverse complement strand
TTGCCTTGCGGAATACCAGGCCCCACGGCATCTCGGGCAGACTGCATTTGACCAGGAACGCACCGGCGAGGCAGGCTAGCATCCAAGGCAGGTAGCGTCGCTGGGCGAATGGGCTGTGCGCGGCAGCAAGGATAGCCAGCGCCGGCACCAGCGGCAGCAGGTAGGTGGCGTTGCGATATTGCCAGACCATTACGCTGGCGGCCGCCGTCGCGATCCAGCACGCCAGCAGACTCGCGGCATGCGAACGGCGCCGCAGCTCATCGAAAAATGACGGCAGGGCGGCCACCGTGACCGCGATCAAGACTGGATCCATGACGGCCAGGCGCGCGAGGTAGAACAGCGCCTGCGGTTCCTGCGAGGTCTGCGGCGGAGTGCCTGCCCCATACCCGAGGATTTCGAGTCCGACGTGCTCGGCCCAGAACCAGCGCGAGTGCGCGATCGCCTGGTACGCAAACCAGGGCGCGGCGAAGAGCGAGGCAAGCATGCCCGCGAGACAGATGCGGATAAAGGCAGGCTTGTACTTGCGCGGCGCGGCAAGCCAGTAGAAACCCAGCACACCGAGCGGCAGAAAACCGGCGATCCCTTTCGCCAGGATCGCGCCGGCCACCGTCGCGGCAAACCCGACCAGCGAAGCGCGAGTCGCCAGCCAGGGATCGGTGAAGAGCACATACATCGCGGCGATGAAGCAGGCGACAAGCAGGCCGTCCGTCATGCAAAGGGTGCCGAGGACTTGCCAGAGATGATTCGAGAGGAGGAGCAGCACCGCGGCGGCTCCGGCCTGCCAGGTATGGACCTCGGCCGCCCAGAGGAAGATGAGGCCTGCCGCGAGGGCGGCGAAGAGCGTCACGGGCAACCGCAGCGGAAAGCGCGCGATACCGAGCAGCTTGGCGGAAAGCGCGGCCCACCAATAGAGCAGCGGCGGCTTATAAAGGGCGAAGCGGCCCATGAAGTGGGGAGTGAGCCAATCGCCCTGCGCGGCCATGTGGATGGCCGAGTTCGCGTAGAGCGCCTCGTCCTGGGCCGCCAGGCGGCTGATGGGATCCACGTAATCGCCGGCGAGGCCGATGAAAGCCGCTCGCGGGAGCAGGACAATCAGCGCGAGAAATGCTACCGCGCAAAAGGCCCGTCGCATCTATAAGACGGTAACATGCGGGCGGGCGTTCCGAAGGCGCCCTGAAGGCGCGGGCAGGTGCGGAAGCCTGCCCCACGAACGGCTAGAATAAAGGTCCATGAAGCTGATTGGTGGGTTGGTATTGGCTGTTGTATTGGCGGCGGGCCTCCGCGCACAGAATGAAGGCCGTCCTTATTTTACTGAGCCTTCGGTGGCGCCTAATCGGGCCGAGGTCGCCTTTGTTTCCGGCGGCGACATCTGGGCGGCGCCGCTGGCAGGCGGCGAGGCGCACCTTCTGGTATCTCATCCGGCGAATGAGACGCGGCCCATGTACTCGCCCGATGGAACGCGGCTGGCCTTCGTTTCCAGCCGCACCGGCAACGGCGATATCTACGTGCTGAATTTCGCGACCGGCGTGCAGAAGCGCATCACGTTCGACGACGGGCCGGAGGTGCTCGACGGATGGTCGCGCGACGGCAAGTGGCTGTACTTTTCGTCGACCGCGCAGGATATCGCGGGCATGAACGACATCTTCCGTGTGAGTGCCGAGGGCGGCACGCCCATGCCGGTGAGCGCGGACCGTTATGTCGCGGAATACTTCTCGGCTCCATCTCCCGACGGGAGAATGCTCGCCTTCACCGCGCGCGGCAACACCAACGGCCAATGGTGGCGGCACGGGCACAGCCACCTCGACGAATCCGAGATCTGGCTCGCAGCGCTGGGCGCAGCGGCGAAATACGAACGGCTCGCCGGCGGCGATTTCAAATGCCTCTGGCCCATGTGGAGCGCCGACGGAGCTCGCGTCTACTTCATGAGCGACCAGGGCGGGGCGGAGAACATCTGGGAAAAAACCGTGCGCGGCGGCGCGGCGAAGCAGGTGACACAGTTCAAAGACGGACGCGTACTCTGGCCCGGCATTTCCTACGATGGCAAGACCATCGTGTTCGAGCGCGATTTCGGCATCTGGAAGCTCGACGTGACCAGCGGCAAGGCGGCGCCGATCGAGATCTCGCGCCATGGCGGGGTGAGCTCGCCGGAAGTCAGCCACCTCACGATGAACAACGGCTTCCGCGGCCTGGTTGTGGCACCGGATGGAAAGAAGCTGGCGTTCGTGGCGCACGGCCAGGTGTTCGCCGCTTCGGCGCGCGACGCCGGCGCCGCCACCCGTGTCACGCGATCGGCAGCGAGCGAGGACGAAATCGCTTGGGCGCCGGACAGCAAGCGCATCGCCTACGTCTCCGACCGCGACGGCGGCTACCGGCTCTACCTCTACGACTTCGGCGCCAGCTCCGAGACGCGTCTCACCGATGGCGCCGGCGGAGACACATCGCCCGGCTGGAGCCCCGACGGCAAACTTCTCGGTTTCGTGCGCGACGGCAGGCAGCTTTGTGTTTACGACCTGGCTGCGAAGCAGACCAGGGTGCTCGCCAAGGGCCACTTTCCGCGGCCGCCGTCCGGGGCGAATCGCTTCTACGCGTGGTCGCCGGACGCGAAGTGGATCGCCTACGCCACGACCGGGGAGCGCGGCTTCCGCAACGCCTACGTGGTGGCGGCCTCGGGAAGCGGCGAGCCGCGGCAGGTCAGCTTCCTCTCGAACGTCTTCGCCGGCACGGTGGTGTGGGCGCCCGACGGCACTTACCTGCTGTTCGACACCAACCAGCGCACCGAGAACAACAACATCGCCCGCATCGACCTGATTCCGCGCGCGCCGCGCTTCCGCGAGGACCGGTTTCGCGACCTGTTCAAGGACACGCCGCCGGCGGGCGGCCGCGGACAGGCGGCCGAAAAGCCGCCGGTGAAGCCGGTGGAGATCGCGTTCGACGGAATCCGCAATCGTCTGAGCCTCCTCGCTACCGGCCTGGACGGCCGATTGCAGCAGATCTCGCCTGACGGTAAGACGCTGCTCATCGCAGCAACAAGCGGAAGGCAGCAGAACCTGTACACGTATTCCCTGGACGAGATGTCCACGGAGCCTCCGGTCGCGCGGCAGGTGACCTCGACGCCGGGCGCGAAAAACAGTGCGCAGTTGTCGCCGGATGGAAAAGAGATCTACTACCTGGAGCAAGGGAGGATCACGATCGCCACGCTCGAGAATCGGACGGCGCGGCCGTTGGCGACCACGGCCGAGATGGACATCGATTTCGAACGGGAGAAACGCGAGGTGTTCGCGCAGGCCTGGACGTACCTGAACGACAACTTCTTCGACCCGAAATTCAACGGCGTGGATTGGAGCGCCCTGCGCGAGCGCTTCGCTCCGCACGTGGCGGGCGCGCGCACGCCGGATGAGCTGCGCCGCGTGCTCTCGCTGATGATCGGCGAGCTGAACGCGTCCCACTCCGGAGTGGGCGCTCCCACCGCCGGCGGCGGCGAAGGCCCGCCGCGCGGAATTGTCGGCAAACTGGGCCTGCGGTTCGACGCCGCGGAGTACGCTTCCAGCGGAAAGCTGAAGGTGAGCGAGGTGATTCCCCTGGGTCCCGCCGCTCTGGCCGGCGGCATCAAACCGGGCGATGTGCTGACCGCGGTGGACGGCGTCGAGATCGCGGCCCACACCAACCTGGACGAGCTGACCGAGCACAAGGTGGGGACCCGCGTGACGCTGACCTTCGCTGACAAACGCGAGGTTGCCGTGCGTCCGATCTCGACCCAGGCCGAGAAGGATCTGGTCTACCGGGAATGGGTGGAGCAGCAGCGGGCATATGTCGCGAAGGCCAGCGGCGGTCGGCTCGGATACGTGCATATCCGCGACATGTCGGCACAGGCGCTGGACCAGTTGTACCTCGATCTCGATACCGAGAACCAGGGCCGCGAGGGCGTGGTGGTGGACGTGCGCAACAATAACGGGGGCTTCGTCAACGCCTATGCCATCGACGTTCTGACCCGCCGCAGTTATCTCAAGATGGCGGACCGCGATGAGCCCGCCAATCCGGCGCGCATCGTGCTCGGTCAGCGGTCGCTGGAGAAACCGACGATCCTGGTGGTGAATCGCCACTCGCTGAGCGACGCCGAGGACTTCACCGAGGGCTACCGTGCCCTGAAGCTGGGCAAAGTGGTGGGCGAGCCGACGGCCGGATGGATTATCTACACCAGCAATACGACTCTGATTGACGGCACCTCGCTGCGCCTTCCGCATACGCGCGTGACCACGGCGGACGGAGCCCAGATGGAGATGTATCCGCGGCCGGTGGATATCGCGGTGGACAAGCCAGTCGGCGAAGGTCTGGGAGGAAAGGATTCGCAACTGGACGCGGCGGTTAGGGAACTGGTGAGGCAGATTGGTGGGAGTGGAAGGTAACACCGGCAGCGCGGACAGCACAAAACGATCGTCCGCGCCACAGGCGCGGCCACACATCGCGGTGCGCATCGGCGTGTATGTGTTCCTCTGCTACGTCACGCTGGTGGTGTTCGGCAGCCTGTTTTCGTGGTTCGACAACCCGATCATCTCGGCAGTAGGTTCGAACCTGGTGGCCGGCGTATTTTCGAACTGGCTGGCGCTGCGGATCTTCGAGAGCCTGCACATCCCCGATGCGGGTTTGCAGGCGAACCGCGCGTCGGCGGAGAACCTGGCCATCGGTGTGGCCGGTGGAATTGGCTCGGCGGCGCTCGTGCTGGGCCTGCCGCTGCTGCTTGGCGCGGCTCACCTGGCCCGCGTCGAAGGCGACGAGTTTTCCATCGGCAGCCTGCTGTTTCTGACTGTGCTGCTGGCAGGCGGGGCGATCGGCGAGGAGTTGATGGTCCACGGCTACGGTTTTCAGGCCCTGGCGGCGGCGGTGGGACCGTGGGCGGCAATCGTCCCCGTGGGCGTGCTGTTTGCCCTGCTCCACGGCTCGAATCCCGGCTCTACCTGGCTTAGCACGGGCATCACCGGGGGGTTCGGGATTGTGTTCGGCTACGCCTGGCTGCGCAGCCGGGACCTCTGGCTACCCATCGGGCTACACTTCGGCTGGAACTTTACACTGCCCCTCTTCGGCGTCAACATCAGCGGGCTTAGAATAAGGGTGACGGGTTACGAGCTGTCGTGGACCGCCGGCAAGCTGTGGAGCGGCGGCGACTATGGACCGGAGGCCAGCGTTCTCACGGCCGCCGTCCTGGTGCTGCTGTTCGTTTACATCTGGAAAGCTCCCGTGCGCCGGCAATCTTCGAGGATCACGGATCCGCCAGCGGAGAGTACGGTATGCGAGCCGTCGCCATCATCGCTGTCCTGACCCTGTCGCCGGGGCTCCTGCCCGCGGCGAACAAACTCACCTGGGAAGACCGCGTCGAGCTGATGCGCGGACTGAGCGCGGAGTACGCCACGGTAAAGGTCATGCTTCCGCGCTCGCGGAAGGCGCTGGAGTTCAACTCGGATGGTACCTACGATAAGGGCGTCTGGACCACTGTGTCACGCGAGGGCGGGCCGGCGGCGCGCACCGGTGACCTGGTGCAGGTGACCAAGGTGGATATCGAAGACGACCGCATTGTCCTGCAGATCAACGGCGGCTACAAGGGCGGAAGGAAGTGGTACCAGGGCGTGCAGATTTCGGGCGGTATGGGCGGCGCCGATGTGCCGGTTAACCAGGGCAGCGACAGCAACGCGCCCGGAGGCACCTCGATCGCAGTCCTCTTCCACAAACCACTGGAACCGATCAAAGCGATCGAGGTCAAGAAAATGCTGGCGCCGGTGCTGGATTTCGAAAAGCACTCGGCCACACAGCTTTATAGCGAGAGCCTGCCGGTGGACATCCAGGACGCGATCAAGGAGAAGCGCGCCAAAGTGGGGATGAACCGCGAGGAGGTCATCATGGCGCTGGGCCGGCCGCAGCACAAGTCGCGCGAGACCAAGGATGGGCTGGAGACCGAAGATTGGGTCTATGGCACGCCGCCGGGGAAGATCACATTCGTGACGTTCAACGGCGACAAAGTCATCAAGGTGAAGGACTCCTACGCGGGGCTGGGCGAGCAGGTGGGCGATCCCAAGGTGGTACGCTAGTTGCGCCTGACGGCGGCGCTGGCGTGCGGCATCCTGTTGGGCTGCTCCTCCGCGCCAAAGCCGGCCGCGCCGCCGGCAAAGACCGTCGAACCGGTACGCATTACGCAGTTCTACTCCACCACTCCCCAGGTGCCGCGCGGCGAGAAAGGCACTGTCTGCTACGGCGTGGAGAACGCGAAGTCGGTGTGGCTCTCGCCTCCGAAGCGCGAGCTTTCTGCGTCCCTTGCGCGCTGCGTGGAAGTCGAGCCGGTGGGCAAGACGACATATACTTTGACCGCCGAGGGCGCGGACGGCAAGACAGTGACCGGACAACTGGAGCTCGGGTCCGGGCCGGCGCGGGTACACATCATCAATGTGGACATCAGCGCCGCGGAGATTGCGGCGGGCGGCGTGGCCAGCATCTGCTACAAGGTGGAGAACGCGCACTCGGTGACGATTTCACCGGCAAATTTCCGTGCGACGACGCAGAATGGCTGCACTGTCGTCCAGCCGGCGAAGACCACCACTTATACGGTCACGGCGACGGGCGCGGGCGGGGATAAGGACGAAGAGAAGGTCACGATCAAGATAGACGGCGGAAAGTAGTCTCGCCCGCATTCCTGTAATAAGATTGATGGACATCGAGGGGCAGTGAACGAAGAACTTAGCCGCCGGGCCGAAGAACTCCGCCATGCCGCTTTGAAGCGGGCGCCGGAGTCGCGCGGAGCCTTTCTCGACGGGGCTTGCGGCGGAGACAGCAACCTGCGGCAGTTGGTCGAAACGCTGATCTCGAAGGAAGAGCACGGCGGCGGCTCCCTGGTCGGCCGGCAGTTCGGACCGTATCGGATCGTGTCCCTGCTGGGCGCCGGTGGCATGGGTGAGGTATACCGCGCATACGATAGCAAGCTGGACCGCGACGTCGCCGTCAAGACCCTCCCTGCCGACCTGGCGCGCCACCCGGACCGGTTGGCGCGCTTCCGCCGCGAGGCGCGCACCCTGGCGTCGCTGAACCACCCCAACATTGCCATGATCCACGGTTTGGAAGAGTCCGCGGACGTGGACTGCCTGGTGCTCGAACTGGTGGAGGGCGAGACGCTTAGCGGTCCGCTGCCGATCGCGATCGCGCTCGACCGCGCTGCACAGGTGACAGAGGCCCTGGAAGCGGCCCACGAGAAGGGGGTCATTCACCGCGACTTGAAACCGGCCAATGTCAAGGTCACCCCGCAGGGCAGGGTGAAGGTGCTGGATTTCGGGCTGGCGAAGGCGATCCAGGAAACCGAGGGAAGTTCGGATCCCTCCGAGACGGCGACCCTGTCGGGCGTCGGCACAATCGTGGGGCACATCGTCGGCACACCGGGATACATGAGCCCGGAGCAGGCGCGCGGGAACGACGTGGATCAGCGGACGGACATCTGGGCCTTCGGCTGTCTCCTGTACGAGCTGCTGACGGGCCGGCAGGCGTTCTCGGGCAACACGACCCTGGACACGATCGCCGCTGTGCTGGAGCGTGAACCGGACTGGCAGGCGCTTCCGGCAAGGGCACCCGCGAAGATCCGCGAGCTGGTACGCCAGTGTCTGCAGAAGGATGCCAGCCGCCGTCTGGGCAGCATCGCGGAGGCGAAAAGAACCATCGAAGAAGTTCGCAGCGCGCGAAGCCACCGGCCTGTCGTAGCTCTCGCGGCCGCGGGGCTGGCGCTGGTCGCGGCTGGCGCGGTTTTCTGGCCGCGCGGCCCGGCGCGCCCGCCGGACCGTTCGGAGTGGGTTCCACTGACCAAGTTTCCCGATCCCGTGAGCCAGCCGGCGTTTTCGCCGGACGGACGAATGCTCGCGTTCGTGCGCGGTCCGCGGACCACCCAGGGGCTGGGCCAGATCTACGTGAAACAACTGCCGGATGGCGAGCCGTTGCAACTGACTCACGACAACCTACGGAAGGAGTCGCCGACTTTTTCGCCGGATGGCGCGCGCGTGGCATACAGCGTGGTAGACGCGCAGTTCAGCCATCAGACCTGGATTGTGCCGGTGACTGGAGGAGAGCCGCGGCCGTGGTTTCGTGATGCGTCGGGACTCACGTGGGCGGGGCCGCACTTCCTGCTGTTCTCTGCGATCAAGGTGACCAATCCCATGGGGATCATGGCCGCCCGGGAGGACCGTACCGGCGAGCGCGACGTCTACATTCCCCGGAATTCCCGCGGCATGGCCACTCGATCCCGGGCATCGCCGGACGGGAAATGGGTGCTGGTGGCCGAATTCAATGCGTACGGCAATTGGGACCGGTGCCGTGTGGTTCCGATGGATGGCAGTTCGGAAGGCCGGCAGGTGGGACCGCCGGGTGCTCCGTGCAGTTCCGGCGCGTGGTCGCGCGACGGCAAGTGGGTGTATGTCGCATCCAAGGCGGGAGGGCTCTATCACATCTGGCGGCAGCGGTTTCCCGAGGGCGAACCGCAGCAGTTTACCTCGGGCATGACCGAGGAGGAAGGGATCGCGATGGCGCCGGATGGCCGCTCCCTGGTCACCGCGGTCACACTGGAAAACTCCACCCTCTGGATTCACGATGCCCGCGGCGAGCGCCAGATTTCGGTGCTGGAAGGCAACGCCACCGAGCCGAAATTCTCGCCGGACGGCAAAAAGCTCTACTACCGGATTGTAAAGGCGGTCGAGGCCGTCGGAACCCGGAGGGATCCGGGCGAGGTCTGGGCCGCCGACGTGGAGTCCGGGCATTCGGAGCGCATTGCGCCGGGTTTGGAGCCGCTCGTGTTCGACATCTCCGGCGACGGCAAGCTGGTGGCGATGGACGTCCAGGACGGTGAAGGCAAGTCGCACCTTTGGCTGGCGCCGGTGGACCGGAGTTGGCCGCCCCGGCAGATCTCCGATCTCGAAGGCCACTGGCCCCTCTTCGGCCCGGGCGGCGACATCTTCTTCCGGCGGGTGGAAGGACCGTCTTCATTCATATACCGCATCCACCCGGACGGGACCGGATTGCAGAAGATGCTGGAGCGGGAGGTATTCCATGCGGGCGGGGTCTCGCCGGACGGGCGATGGCTCCGGATCTGGGCGCCCTATCCGGGTATGTCCAGCTCGGCGACGCAACTGGTCCCGCTGGATGGAGGCCGCACGATCGTGGTTGGCAGCAACACGAAAATGCAGTGGTCTTCGAGCGGCGATTTTCTGTGGATTTCCGCCGGGGCGGTTCCCGACGGGCGGACCTACATGGTTCCGCTGCGGGGCGGGAAGCTACCGCCGATCCCGGAGGGCGGATTCCATTCCGAAGCGGAAATCGCGGCACTGCCGGGAGCGCGCCGCCTGGATGTCGATGGAGCGCCCGGCCCATCCGCGGACATCTACGCTTTCGAGCGCCACACGATCCAGCGGAATCTGTACCGCATCCCGATTCCCTAAGCCGGCAGATCAGCCGGCCCAGCGGCCTCGCTCGTCCACCGTCTTCGCGCCCAGAATGGCGCCTCGGGCCAGCGGCATTCAAGCGAGTAATATTCGGAACGAGTGCGTAAGTATCCAGCGAAAGCTGCACGATTGTCGGCGTCGTACTGATACGAAGACTCCAACCGGCCGTCCAGTTGATCTAGGGCGGCGGACGCGGCCCTGGAAGCGCCTGTCAGCGAATGCACCAGACCAAGGCCGGAGAGTGGATCGAAGCTTTGGGCCGAATCTCCGGCTGCGAGCCAGCCGGGCAACGCGGTGTGCGTCCTGCATGTGGATGCAGCCGAAAACAAGCGGGAGTGCCGCGGGAACGCACCCACCCGCGCCCGGGTGAGCGGGGCGTTCGAGAGTTGCCGGTCCAGGTAGGCGGAGGTGCGCGAGCGGCCGTCGGCGTATAGGCAGGCGTCGGTCGTGAAGGTGACCATGTAGCTGCCGCCGGGCAGGAGAGCGGAATAGAACCATCCGGCTTCAGTCGCTTCGATCAGGGTGTAGTCGCTCGTCTGGCCGCACGGTGGTGCAACACCCGCGACGGCGATCAGGTGGTCTTGCATCGTGCGCGCGGGCAACCCGGGGATTCCGCGCGTGCCTCGGCCCGCGGCGTCGATCAGGACCCGGCACCTGAAGGTCGCGCCGGCCGCGGGTCGAATCTCCCAATGCGAGTGCGAACGGCCGCAGGCGAGGACGGTCGTGTCCGCGCAATACTTCGCGCCGGCCTCACCAGCGGCCGTTCCCAGGAGCCGGTTGAACGCTGCCCGGTCGATATGCCAACCGCTGCCGTACGGAGAAAAGAGGAAATCGGTTACGGCGGGCTCCGCGCCGCCCCATGCGGATACGATGCCTGGAGCAGGCCGGTGGTTCTGGGCGAGAAAGGCGTCCAGCAGGCCCAACTCGGCCAGCACCGGCGAGGCTTGCGGAGGCAGCGTTTCACCGACACAGAACGGGCCCGGCCGGGATTTGTCCAGGACGGCGACCCGGCAGCCGGCACGAGCCAGCCGGATCGCGGCAGTACATCCTGCCGGCCCGCCGCCGATTACGACTACATCGAAACCGGCCTCCACCTCACCCTCTCTGGGTCTCTTCGTAGCGTCCGTTGGATTCGACGAGGAAGCCCAGCTTGCTCCATCCGGTGAGGATCTGGTCGATGGACATATCGCCCGTGTCCGTGTCGGCGAAGCGCCCCCATGGGACGTACGTATTCGATCCGGGTTTCAGGACATTCAGAGGCCGCTGGGCGGGCCACCAGACTAGCTCGTCGCCGGCATTGCCGCTTTCGGCGGCGCAGTCGAGGAAGTCCGACTGCCAGGGCAGCGACATCTGGCTGGTCACATCGCCCGGGTTCATCCGGGAGGAATCCAGACGAAATGGCTCGACGAACGGGAAGACGTCACGAATCTTCCAACTGGCTTCGATACCAGGATAAAAAGCGGCGCCCACACACGCGTCCAGGGCGGCTCTGGTCAGGCCATCCGGCGTAATCGGATCGGCGGGAGAGGGAGCCGTGCCGGGAACCGAGGATCCGGCGGCCCACTGCTGTACCATTTTGAATTGAATCCTGGTGAGCGTGCCGTTCGGGCCGTTCGGATAGAGATCCGACCACATCTTCGGCATATCGCCTCCACCAGTGCCGGGGTTGCCGGGTGTGGACGACGGAGTGGATAGCTTATCGAAGATACGGCTGCGAGCCGGCAGAGGCAGGTTGTTCAAAGAGCTGAGCGTGTGGTGGAAGGATGTCGCCGGGTTGAACTGTTGCCTGCCGCGCGCATAAACCCAACGCATATTAGCCGCGCGGGTCAATAGCGGCAGGATATCGGCGGCGATCGAGGGCTGAAAAGCCGGCTTATTGAACGGATCGAGCGAAGGGTCGCGATCGACCGCGGCCTGGAACAGCGTATCGTACAGTGTCACTACCACGTGAATGCCCGGCGCGAACTTGGGTGGCGCGCACAAGACCCATGCGCTCGCGACCAAAGGGGTCGAGCCGTCGTTGAGCCGGACCGTGGCGGTGACCACCCCATCGGCGACGTCATCGTACCAGCCGTCGTGGTTGGCAAAATTTCCGCCGTGAATCGACGTCCCGGTTGGGGACTTGGATTCGCCGTTGCCGGCGAGGACCAGCAGCCGCCCTTTGTCGTCGGTGGTTGCGGTACCGAGCGTGAGCTGAATGTGCTTACCAAGGAACTGCTGATCGATGCGGAATTCCTTCGCCAGGCCATTCGCCGCAGACTGGCCGAGATCTTCGAAATTGGGATTCGCTCCTGAAACCGAAACCGGGCCAGGGTCCAGCTTGAGCTGATCCCGGTTCGCGGTTACCGAAGGATTGCGCGGTCCGGGATTGGGCTCGGCTTTGCCGAAAAACTTGTCGGCGGCGGCCTTGGTATTGGCCACGTGGACGGTCCACGTGATGGATTGGGCGTTGTCCAAATTGATTTCGGTAGCGGCGCCGGCGGCATCGAAGCCGTAGATGCGGAAGCGCGCCGCCTGCCGCTTGATTAAGCCATTGGCATCACGGAAACCGCCGGACGGCACGTCGGGATCTGCCGGCCGTTCGGGGCCAATGAAATACCCGGACGGGCTGTTGCCAAGGCGGGCAACGCCGATCGGTGGAAAGATCTTCACAGACTGAAACATGGCTCTCAAAGTTCCTTTCTTACGGAGAAAGAGATTTCCCCTCAGGTCGCTCACCCTCAACGCGGGGGTTCTAATGACTATAACGAGCAATCTGAAGGAATGGGGAGCCGGACCCAAAAGAAAAGTCCGGGACAGTGGCTTCGGATTTCGTCAAAGATACCGCTGCACGCTTTCCCGGAAACGGGTGTAGACCCAGCTCACGCCCACGAGCAGCGCGCCCAGGACGATGAAGCTGAAGATGCGCGGTAGCGTATCCAGATTGCGTAGGTCCCAGGCGAACAGCTTGGCGATGCAGCCGGCGAGCAGGGCGAGGCCGGAAAGCCGCAGGACGCGATCGCGCAGCGGGAATCCGGCGCCGAGCAGGGCCACGCCTTCCAGGCCCCAGGAGATGGTGAGCATGCTGCCGCTGACCTCGTGGTAGATGAGCGCGGCAGCCAGTCCGGCGGTTATCAGCGAATAGTAGAGGCGGTCCAGGGTGCCGCGCTCGCGTCGGAGCAGGATCGCGCCGTAAGCGGCAATCACCGGGATGACGCTCAGCATCACCTGCGCCGACTCGAAGTCGACCACGGCGCAGCGTATAAACACCGCTGCGGCCACGATGATCGCCTGCACATTCAGGGCGCGCGGCCGAAACTCGGCCAGCGCAATCGCGGCCAACGCCCACGCGGGACTGATCGCGGCCTTGGGCAGGAGCGCCGCGAGGCCGGCCAGGAGGAACAGCGTGCCGGGGTAAGAGAACACGGCGGCGACATGGCCGCGCTCCTCGTGCCGGGATCGATATGCCAGGAGATACGTCAGCGCGGCGGCGATCAGCGCGCGGCGGGTGTCCAGATCGAAGGCGAGAACGCGGACCGCTCCCAGCAGGGCCATGAGCCACGCCTGCCAGCGGAACTCGCGGGGAAGATTCAGGAGTCCTGCTTCGAACAGCACAACGGCCAGCGCCAGCCAGCCGATGCCGAGATAATCGCCGGGAACCAGCTTCCACATCAGCGCTCCTGACGCGATCGACGCGGCAAGCGACGCCACGAAGCGCACCGCATCGCGCTCCAGCTCATCGAAGCGGTCCGCGGCGGACCACAGGGTACACTGGACGAACGCATACGACACGGCGGCGCCGATGGCCAGGGCGACTGGCGGATGCGGCGAGAAGATCGCCGTAGCAATGGCGCCTGCGATGGCGAGCGCGTAGCCTTGAAGACGGAAGTCCATCTGGCGGCGCCACCAGCCGAAGCCGAACGGAACCAGCGACATCACGCTCCACACGCGGCCGCAGGTTTCGATCTTGGCTTCGAACCCGGAGACCAGCGCGGCCAGGCCCACCGCCGCGTAGCCGTAGGCCACATCGGCGGCGCGCAGTGCGCGGTTCAGGTAGAAGACCGCGGCGGTGGCGGCTGCGACCGGCTCCCACGTGTGCGGCGGAATGTGATTCACCTCGCCGATCACGAGCTGCCCGGTCTCGACCGCGAACAGGCAGGCAGCCATGCCGCGCAGCCAGCGCGAGCTCCAGCGCACTCCAGCCAGGTAGTAGATCTCGGCCAGTACGAGCAGGGCGAGCGGCACCCACTGGTCGTGCAGCTTGAGCAGAATGGCAGTGGCGGCGAGCGCGGCATTGAGCGTGACCGCCGGACGCCAGCGGTCCGAACGCACGCGCAGGACGGTGCTGGCCAGGTAGAGTACAGAGGCTCCGGCGGCGAGCTGCCAAATGTCGTTCGGGGCGGCGTGCTCCCATTTGCCAAGCGAGAGCGCCAGAAATCCGAGGGCGTTCAGCGGAAGCAGCCACGGGTCGGCGCGCAGCAGGTCGAAAGTTTCGAAGAGGACCCAGTAAGCCAGGAACAGGCTCTGCGTCTGCCAGAGCGGCGCGCCAGTGTCCTTGTGGAGACCACAGGTGATGTAGGTGGCAACCAGGCCGAAGATGGCGAACCGCGCCCACTGGTTGCGCCACGCGACATAAAGCAGCGCGGCGGCCAGCGGGATCAGGGCGAGCACGGCGAAAGTGGTGACATCGCTGATCGCCAGGGTGAAGAACGCGATGAACGCGGCCAGCGCGGTGACAGTTTGCGAGCGGTACTTGAGCGAGTGGGCGATCATGCCCAGCGCGACCACCAGCAGCAGCACGGTCGCGACAATCGCGGAATCGAGGATCTTAGCCGCGGGGACGCCGTACATCGCGTAGGTAGTGAGGTAGAGCGCGGCCCATCCGCCGCCGATCAGGCTATATCCGAAATTGCGAAAGCGCTCGCGCGTCTCCGACCAGACGCCTCCGCCGAGCATCAGCAGGCTGGTCGCGTAGCTGAGCGCGACGCGGCCGGCAGGGCCGACGTGAGTCCAGGCGTATTGGAGCAGGTAGGCAAGGCCGACGATGGCCACGAACACGCCGATCTTGTTCAGCCAGTTGCCGCCGATGACGACTTCCCAATCGGTGAGGGTGGGCGCAGGCGCGGGTGCTGCGGCTTCGGGCTGTGGAGCCGGGCGCGGCGGCGGCAAGACGGGCGGGGCCGGCTCCGGCCCCTCGATCGGCGGACCTAGCGCGGCTTCGCGCGCGGGCGTCGCGATCGGCGGCTCCTGAGGTGCGGGCGCCGGTTTGGGCTCGGCGGCCGGACGGGTCCGCGCGTTCCACTCGACACGGCGGACAGCCGCGGTGAGTTCCTCGATTCTGTTCTCCATCTGCTGCAAACGCTCGCGCAGATAGAGCCAGCGGATCAGGAGGATGACGATCAGGATGATGAACGTGCCTTCCATCATGGCGGTGACCTCCTCTCGGGCTAGGCGGTGGGACAGGCTGAAACCTGTCCTACCAGGGCCTGGGCGCGCTGCTTGACGCCGCGCAGGTCGAGCTTGCCTGTCCCGAGCTGGGGAAGGGCTTCTACTTGGAAGATACTCTCGCGCTTGGGAACCCACAAGCGCGGCAACTGGCTCGCGTTCAGCCTCTGCCAGAGCTCCCCGGGCGCCAGCGACGGATGAACGTACAGCGCCACCAGGCGTTCGCCGCGCTGCTCGTCGGGGATGCCCGCTACGGCACACTGGCCTTCGCCCAGGACGTCGAGAATGGCCTCCTCCACCTTCAGGTGCGGCACCATTTCGCCGGCCACTTTGCTGAAGCGCGAGAGACGATCGGTGATCTTCACGAAGCCTTCGTCGTCCACCAGGGCGATGTCGCCGGTGATGTACCAGTCTTCGTGCAGGACTTCAGCGGTGCGCTGCGGGTGTTTCAGATATCCGAGCATGCGGTTGGCGCCCTTCACCAGCAGGAGGCCTTCGGTGTTGGGCGGGAGCGGCTCGAAAGTGGCAGGGTCCACAATCCGCGCCGCGACTCCGGGTATCGGGTGGCCGACGGTCCCGGGCTTGTTGCCGATTTGCGTATCCTTGCCGGCCTGAAACGTAGGCGCGTTGACGGCGACTACCGGCGCCATCTCGGTGCAGCCGTACCCCTCGAGGAGTTCGACTCCGAATTTCTCGTGGAACGCGGCAGCCACGCTCTCGCGAAGCTTCTCGGCGCCGACCAGCACGTAGCGCAGGCTGGCGAATTGCTCCCTGGTGCACTTGCGTGTGTAGGTGGTGCAGAAGGTCGGGGTCGAAAGCAGCAGGGTGCCTTTGTGTTTTGCGACCAGCTCGCCGATCGCGCCGGCTTCGGTCGGGTTCGGGTGATACGCCACGCCGCAGCCGCTGATCAGCGGGAACCAGACGGTCACGGTGAAGCCGAAGGAATGGAAGAAGGGCAGCACGCCGACGATGCGGTCGCGGCCGCCGATCCAGAACAACTGGGCCATGGCCTCGATGTTGGCGATCAGGTTGTAGTGCGAGAGCACGACTCCCTTGGGAACTCCGGTCGAGCCGCTGGAGAAGATCACCGCCGCGGGATCGGCGGGCCGGGCGGTGGTGCGCCGGGCAAAGAAGCGCCCGGCCAGCCAGGCGCGAGCCTTGTCGAAAGCCGTGGCGGACTTGAGCAGGTCCTCGACATAGATGTAGGTGAGGCCGTCGATCGGCTCGAGACTCAGCTTTTTGAGGAAGAGCCGTGACGTGACGACGGTCCCGATCTCGCACTGTGCGATGGCGGCGTCCATGGCTTCACGGCCGGCGGTGAAGTTCAGGTTCACCGGGATGCGGCCGTAGAGTGACAGGCCGACGTTGGACAGCGCTCCGGCGACGGTCGGCGGCAGCAGCAGGCCGACCATTTCGTTTTCGCGGGTGTGGCGGGCAAAGGCCTTGCCAAACAGATTGGCGCCAGTGAGCATCTCGCCATACGTAAGTTGACGGCCGGTGGAATCGGCCATGGCAAAGCGGCTCCAGTTGCGCCGCGCGGTGCGGACGAGCCGCGCGGGAAGCGTATCCATGGGGGTCACGCGGTGCGCGGTGGCATCGGCCGAGAGCTCCTGGATGGCCTGCCGCACCTGGTGGGCCGGCGTGTCCGAAGGCATGGGCGCACCGAAGCTGACCGTGACGGGGTAGGGAATCCGCTTGGGCCACTTCCAGAAGAACCTGCCGCGCTCGAAGCTGAAAATGCTGCCCCAAAGCCGGTCGAGGTGTACCGGGATGATGGGCACGCCGGTGTCGTGGACGATCTTCTCCATGCCGCGCTTGAAGGGCAGCATGTTGCCGGTGCGGCTGATGGCGCCTTCGGCGAAGATGCACACCACGTGGCCGGCGGCCAGCTCGCTGCGGGCGGCGCGGATGCTCTCCACCATGTCGCGCGGTCCGCCCACGCCCACCGGGATGGACCTGGTCAGGCGGAAAAACCAGTTCAGCGCCTTGAGCTCGTAGTAGGGCCGCCACACCATGAAGCGGATGAAGCGCTGCACGCAGGCGCCGATCAGGAAACCGTCCACGTGGGACATGTGATTGGCCACGAGCAGGGCCGGGCCGCGGAATGGAACGTTCTCGGAGCCGCGGATCCTGATGCGGAAAATGGAGTGCGTCAGCAGCCAGAGAGTGAAACGGATGAAGTACTCCGGGACCACCGTCAGGATGTAGGCCGTGACCAGGATCAGCGAGAGTCCGAACCCCAGCAGAATGCGGTCGGCGCCGAAGTGCAGGCGGGTGTAAAGGAGCGACATGAGGCCGCTCGCCACCAGCATTCCGATGGTCTGGTAGAAATTGTTAGCCGCCACCACGCGACCCTTCTCTTTGCTGCCGCTGCGTTGCTGCACGTAGGCGTACAGCGGAACCACGAACAGGCCGCTGGCCAGCGCGATCATCACCACGCAGGCGGTGGCGAGCACGAACGAGTGGCGCGCAGCGACCGTGGCCAGCGAGAAGGCCGCCATCAACAGCGCGCCCAGCGGAACCAGGCCAAGCTCGACCTTGTCGCCCGAGAGGCGGCCGGCGAGCATATTGCCGGCGCCGATGCCGATCGCCAGGAACGCCCACAGGATGGCGACGCCGTTGTCGCTGGTCTGGAGCACTTCCAGTCCGAAATACTGGAGATCAGTCTTGAGCAGCACGCCGGCGAACCAGAAGTAGGAAATCCCGAGCACCGCCAGCCAAAGCGCCCGGTCGCTCCAAAGGTGGCGCGTGCTGGCGCCGATCTCGGCGAACGGGTTCCAGCGGAAACGCTGCTGCGCGCCCGATGCCGGAACGCGCGTAATACCGAAGCTGGTGGCCAAACCCACGATCGAGACGGCTAGCGTCACCAGGCCCATGCGCCACTGTGCGGTCCGCCACAGCGCGAACAGCGCGCCGCCACCGGCGATGCCAACTACAATCGAAACGAAGGTGCTCATCTCGAGCAGCGCATTGCCGCGCGAGAGGTCGCGGTCACCGAGAATTTCGGGGACGATGCCGTACTTCGCCGGACTGAAGATGGCGGCGTGCAGGCCCATCAGGAAGACCACCCCGAGCATGCCTTCGGTCCAGCCGGTGAATAGCGTCCAGAGCCCGAAGAGCATGATGGCGATCTCGAATACCTTGACCGAGATCAGGACCTTGCGCTTACTGACCGCATCGGCGAGGTGGCCGGAGTATCCGCTGAAAAGCAGGGAGGGCAGCGTGAAGACGGCGGGCACCAGCGGCACATAGGCGGGATTGGCGCCGCCGACGTGGAGGGCAACGATGGTCTGATAGACGCTGTCGTTGAAGGCGCCCAGGAATTGGGTCCAGAGAAAGGCCCGGTAGCCGCCGTTCTTCAGGATGTTGCCGAATCCGCTGTGTGTCATGCCGTCTCTAGCTGCAGGCCGCTCGCCATGCAGCGAACATACGTTAAATCAGTGGATTACGCAAGATGCCGGGCGATATGGAACGGGTGGGTGTACATTTTATGTATGGTCGCCGTACATTTGATGGATGCCAGGCAGCGAAGGCTCGTGGAAGCCATCTCCCGGCTCGCGTACGCCAATCCCTTCCTGCCGGAACGCGTCGAGTGCGAGCGCGCGGTGCTGGGCGCCGACTTCGTCCCCGGAGAGCCGGTGTGGAGTTTCCGCGCCGAACATCCCGAGCCGCGGGAGAACGTCTGGCGTATCACTGCGCGCCTGGAGCCGCTGCTGGAGGAACTGCGCGCCCGCCTCGCAGGCGGAACCCGCGCCGGCGAGCAAGACCTGGTGCTCTACGAAGATGCCGTGCTGCAGCTCCTCTATCAGCGCTGCTACCCCCACTTCTTCGAGGCGGCATTCGGCGGCACCCGTTCCGGCGCCGGCCGGTGGCACTTTTACAACACGTTCCTGGCGGACTGGCGGCACTTTTTCGAAATCGAAGGCGTGCGCTTCCCTTCGGGCCACGAGCCGCGGCACACGTTCGCCTGCTTCCGGCAGATCCAGCGTGCCTTCGAGCTAACGTTCCGCGACATGATCGGCAGCTCGCTGGCAGCGGCGCGGCTGCGCGCGTCGATCTGGCAATCCATCTTCACGCATGACATGCGGCGCTACCGGCGCACGTTCTTCGCGCGCATGGGCGAGTTCGCCACGTTGATCACCGGACCGTCTGGGACCGGCAAGGAGATCGCCGCGCGGACCATCGCCGAATCGCGCTATGTGCCGTTCGACGACCGGAGGCTGGCGTTCGAAGGCGATGGCCAGCAGGTGTTTTTCCCCATCAACATCTCCGCTCTCTCGCCGACGCTGGTGGAGAGCGAGCTCTTCGGGCACCGGCGGGGCGCCTTCACGGGCGCAATCGCCGACCGCAAGGGGTGGCTCGAGACGTGTCCCGAGGCGGGCAGCGTATTTCTGGATGAGCTGGGCGATCTCGATCCCGAAATTCAAGTCAAGCTGCTGCGGGTGATCGAGACCCGCACCTTCCACACCGTGGGCGAGACCGCGGGGCGGCAGTTCCGCGGGAAGCTGATCGCAGCCACCAATCGCGATCTGCCCGCGGCAATGCAGGCGGGGCGCTTTCGCGAAGACCTGTATTACCGGCTGTGCAGCGACCTCGTGACCACCCCGGGTCTGGCCGAGCAGATCGCCGGTTCTCCGGCGGTCTTGCGCGAGCTCGTCTATTATATGGCGCAGCGCGTGGCGGGTCCCGAAGGCGAGGCGTTCGCGCCGGAGGTGCTGGAGTGGATCGAGAAGAACCTCGGCCAGGGTTATGAATGGCCTGGCAATTATCGCGAGCTGGAACAGTGCGTGAAGAACGTGCTGATCCGCCGCAACTACCGTCCGGCGAGGACGGCCGCCGGGGATCCGCTCGATGAATTTGCCGCCGACGCGCGCGCCGGCCGGCTCACCGCGGCGGACCTCGTGTCCCGCTACGTGACATTCGCTTTTCATCGCACCGGCAGCTATGAAGAGACGGCGCGGCAGCTCGGGCTCGACCGGAGGACCGTGAAAGCAAAAATGGATTCGCGATTGTTGGAGCGTCTGCGTCAATAGGGCGCGGACGGATAGCGTGCGATACAATCATCGGCAATGAGCGTCTTCCTGGACGACTTGTGCCCGGAACGGACCGTGCCGGGCAGTTGCCCGTCGCTTGTATCTCTCCTTTCGCTGCTGGGGAGAATTCCAGCGCTGCTGTGGACCACCGATCCCGAGGGCCGCTTTACCTCCCTCACGGGCGCGGCGGTGTGCGGCGCGGGAATCAACGCCGAAGACTATGTCGGCAGATCCGTGGAAGAGCTGTTTCCTGGCGCAAGAACCGATCGCGGGCCGCGGATAGCCCACTGCCGCGCCAGCGAGGGCCAGGCCTGTTCGTTCGACGCGGAGGTGAACGGCCGCGAACTGCAGGCCCACCTGGAGCCGCTGCACGGCCCGGACGGAACGGTCACGGGCGTAATCGGAGTGGCGCTGGACCTGACCGAGCGCATGGTCGCCGAACGGGCCCTCCGTCTTTCCGAGCACAGCTACCGCTCGCTTATCGAGGAGGCGCCATACGCCATTTGCCGCTGCACGGTGGACGGGCAGCTTCTGCAGGTCAACCGCGCCATGATCGAAATGCTGGGATATGACGCGCTCTCGGAAGCCGAGCTGCTGATGCGCGATCTGCCCCTCATTTTCGCCGGGGGAACTTTCGAGGCCCTGCATGCCGCGCTCCTGGCGGGAGAAACGGTGAACGGCGTGGAGGCCACGTGGCTGGTGCGCGACGGCCGCGAGATCCAGGTCATCGTGAGCGCGCGCGCCATCCGCGATCATGCCGGCCGTTTTTCGCACGTGAACCTGATTGCAGAGGACGTGACGGAGAAAAAACAGCTTGCGGAGCAGCTCATCCAGGCACAGAAGATGCAGGCAGTGGGCCAGCTCGCCGGCGGCGTGGCGCACGACTTCAATAATCTGCTGACCGTGATCGGGGGGCATATCGAGATGATCATGGCCCGCACCAACGACCCTGGACAGCGCGACCGGCTGGGCGAGGTCAAGCTGGCGGCCGACCGTGCGGCCGCGCTCACGCGCCAGTTGCTCGCGTTCAGCCGCAGGCAGGTCCTGCAAACCAAGGTGGTGAATCTCAACCAGGTAATCGATCGCCTGATCGGCATGTTGACGCGTCTGATCAAGGAGAACGTCGAGCTGGTGTTTCTGCCGGCCGCGGACCTGGGTTCCGTGAAAGTGGATCCCTACCAGATGGAACAGGTGCTGATCAATCTCACCGTCAACGCGCAGGACGCGATGCCGAACGGCGGCCGGCTCACCATCGAGACGCGAAACCTGCGAATCGACCCGCCGCAGGGCGTGGCGCCGGGGAAGATCCCGGCCGGCGACTACGTGCAGATCCTGGTGCGCGACACCGGACACGGAATGGACCGCGAAGTTCAAGCGCGCGCCTTCGAACCGTTCTTCACCACGAAGCGGCCGGGCGAGGGAACCGGACTGGGACTCTCCATGGCATACGGGATCGTGAAACAAAGCGGTGGCCACATCCGTTTCAAGACCAGGATCGGCGAGGGAACCACGTTCAAGGTCTATCTGCCGCGCGTCGATGCCTCCGAGATGGCGGCAGGCGAGCATGCGGCCGCGAAATCGCCGCCGGGAGGCTCGGAGACGATCTTACTCGCCGAAGACGAGAGCGGCGTCCGCGAACTTATCCAGCACTATCTCGCCGGGTTGGGGTACAACGTGCTGACCGCCGACAATGGTCTTTCGGGGCTGGCCGTCGCGCGCTCGTCGCAGCACGCGATTCACCTGCTGCTCAGCGATTTCGTTATGCCGATGTTGGGAGGACGCGACCTTGCGGGAGAGCTGCGCAAGACCATGCCGGACCTGAAGGTGATTTTCCTTTCGGGTTACGCCGGTCACGCCGTTTTGGCCAGCGACCTGGATCTACCCAACGCACGCTTCCTGCCCAAGCCGCTCTCCCTGGATCTGCTGGCGAAGACGATTCGCGAGGCACTGGATGGCGCGTGAGGCGCACCCGCTCACTATCCCTTTGGAGTTAGGTCCTCGGCCGGCACAATACGCGTGAAGGGGATGTGGCCGCGTTCGTTGGCCTCGCGCACGTGGTCGGGATTCGGTGCCTCGAACAGGCACATGCACTTGTTCTCGCCGGGCACAAAGGTCGACCGGATGTAGCGCACCTCCTTGCCTTCCGCGGTGAGCTCCTTACCCATCTGAATCGCGGTCTTTTGCGCGGCGGCGAGCTCTTCCATGGTGACCCCGGGCAAATCGCGCTCCACCAGATATACGGCCATTCAAGTCCTCCTTATCTGATGGTCGCACACCCGGGCACTTACTTCACCAGGGCCGCGGACTTACCGGCGAATTCCAGGATCCAGGTAGGAAAGATACCCAAGACCAGCGTCGCGAGCGCCGGCACGATCAGGGCGAAGCGGACGCTGGGAGTTAGCGGCTCCGCGGCTTCGGTGGCCTCGGTAGGCTCGTGCATGTACATCATCACCAGGATGCGCAGATAGTAGTACGCTGCCACCGCGCTGTTCAGCAGTCCGAGCACCGTGAGCCAGATCAGGCGCGATTCCAGCGCCGCTTTGAAGATATAGAATTTGCCGAAAAAGCCGCCGGTGAGCGGAACGCCGATCAGAGATAGCAGAAAGATGGTGAACATCGCGGCGGCCAGCGGCTGGCGTTGGCCCAGGCCCTTGAAATCTTCGATGCTCTGGTAGCGCTCACCGGTGCCGCTGAGATAAGCGACGCAGGAGAACGCGCCGATGTTCGTACACACGTAAGCCGCAAGGTAGAACATGACCGCCGCGGTGCCGGTGTCGGAATTGGCGGCAAGGGCGACCAGCACGTAGCCGGCGTGCGCAATCGAGCTGTACGCCAGCAGGCGCTTTACGTTGGTCTGCCAAAGCGCGGCGAAATTTCCGACACACATGGATGCCAGCGCGACACCCCACACCAGGGGCTCCCACCGGCTGCCGATCGGTTGGAACGCGGTGACGAAGATGCGCAGGAAGGCGGCAAAGGCGGCAGCCTTCGGACCGGTCGAGAGGAACGCGGCGACCGGCGTCGGCGCGCCCTGGTAAACGTCCGGCGCCCAGATCTGGAATGGCGCGGCGGAGACTTTGAATGCCAGCCCAATGAAGACCAGCGCCGCGGCCACACCGAGGAAGACCGGGTCCGAAGCTCCGTGCAGGATCGCCGTGCGCACCACCGTGAGGTTGACGGATCCGGTGGCGCCGTAGATCAGCGCGACGCCGTACAGGAAGAATCCCGTGGCGAAGGAGCCCAGCAGAAAGTACTTCAGCGCGGCCTCGTTGGCGTTCTTGTCGTTGCGGAGGTAGCCAGCCAGCACATAGCTTGCGATGGAAGAGACCTCCAGGCCGATGAAGATCATGAACAGGTCGTTGGAGGCCGCCATCAGGCACTGGCCCAGAACGGAGAACAGCAGCAGAGCGTGAAACTCGCAGGTCTCCGCGTCCTGGCGCTCGAGAAAGCGGTAAGACGGAAAGACCGTCAGGATGCCGGCGGCGATGACCACCACCCGGAAAAACGTGGCGAATCCGTCCACGCTGAGCAGGCCGCCGAAGGCGGGGCCGCCATTGGCGTTGGCCCAGAAGGCGCCGCCGATCGCGGCGATCAGAGCAACCAGGCTAATATTGCCGAAAAGGACCGACTTGCGGCGCCGGGTGACCGCCCCCAGCACCATCAGGAGAGTGCCGGCGACGGCGAGGATGGTTTCCGGCAGGAAGCGGATGATGTCCCCGGGATGGAAACCGGCACTAGCGGACACGGGCAACCTCCGTACGGGCGGGCGGCGCCGCGAACTGAACGCGGTAGGGGACGTTCACGTTGGTCTGCTGGATGATGCGGGCGGTGTTCCGGCCGACCGGCGGCAAGAAGCTTTGCGAATATACCCCCATCCACACCATCATCACGATCAGCGGCACGAGCGCTGCGTATTCTCGCGCGTTGAGATCGGGAACGTGCGCGCGTACTTCCTCCTTGACCTCGCCATAGAAAACCCGCTGATACAACCAGAGCATGTAGCACGCGGAGAGAATCACGCCGATCGAGGCGTAGACGGTCCAGGTGAAGTTGGCGAGCGCGGTGCCCTGAAGCACGAGGAACTCGCCGACGAAATTGTTCAGTGTCGGCAGGCCGATGCTGGCGAGCGTGGTGACCAGGAATAACGTCGAAAGCCACGGCGCGGCTGTGGCTACGCCGCCGTAATCCGCGATCTCCAGCGAGTGCCGCCGTTCGTAGAGCACGCCCACAATCGCAAACAGCGCGCCGGTCGAAATGCCGTGGTTCAGCATCTGGTAGACCGCGCCGTCTATGCCCTGCTGGGTAAAAGTGAAGATGCCGAGCACGACGAAGCCCAGGTGGCTCACCGAGGAATACGCCACCAGCTTCTTCATATTGGGCTGCACCATCGCGACCAGTGCGCCGTAGATGATGCCGATAATCGCCAGCACGGCGATCCATGGGGCGCAACTGCGCGAAGCGCTGGGAAACAGCGGTAGGCAGTAGCGCAGAATACCGTAGGTCCCCATTTTCAGCATGACGCTCGCCAGCATCACAGACCCGGCGCTGGGCGCTTCCACGTGAGCGTCCGGCAGCCAGGTGTGCAGGGGGAACAGCGGAACCTTGATGGCGAAGGCGATGAAGAAAGCCAGGAAAAGCAGCAGCTGCTCGGTCGAGCCGAACATCAGTTTGCCGGACGCCAGCATGTCCACCATCGCCGGATAGCTGAAAGTGCCGGTCTTGTTATAGAGGTAGATGATGGCCGCCAGCATAAGCACCGAGCCGGAAAAAGTGTAGAGGAAAAACTTCACGGTGGCGTAAATGCGGCGATCGTGGCCCCAGATGCCGATCAGAAAGTACATCGGTACCAGCGAGATTTCCCAAAAAACATAGAACAGGAACAGGTCCTGAGCGAGGAACACACCGATCAGCCCGAATTCGAGCAAGAGTAGAAAAGCGTAAAACTCCTTGGCGCGGACCTGGATGAAGTTCCACGAGATGAGCACGCAGATGGGGGTGAGAAAGGTGGAGAGCAGGATCAGCCACAGACTGACGCCGTTCACCGAGATGGCGAAGTGGATCTCGGGCTTGGCGATCCACAGCACGTCGATCGGGAGTTGATCCCCTCCGGCCGAGCGGTCGAACCAGGCCAGCAGGCCGAGCGAGGTGACGAACGTGAGCAGCGAGGCGACCAGCGCCCACATCCGGCTGCCGTGGGGCGACGAGCGCGGCACGAACAAGGCGAGCAGGAACGCGGCCAGCGGCAGGAAAAGGACGGAGATCAGGAGGTTCATCGCAAGCCCCCGGCGATTCCCATGACCACGATCACCACCACGCCGCCGGCCAGCACCCAGGCCGCGTAGCTGCGGATATTGCCCGATTGCAGCAGGCGGAAGACGCTGCCGACTCCCCGGGCTTGCCCGCCGACGCCATTGACGATGCCATCGATCAGGCCGGCATCGATGCCCTTCCACAGTACCAGCCGCGAGCCGCCGACTACCGGCTTCACCACCGTGGCGTCGTAGATCTCATCCACGAAGTACTTGTTGTAGATCAGCTTGTAAGGTGCGCTGAAGACGGAAACCAGGGCATCGGCCATACCGGGTTGCCACACGTACATCCACGCGGCGATCAGGATTCCGCCAAACCCGGCAGCCACGGAGATGTACATCAGCGTGTGGTTTTCCGGCTCCGCCACGGCGGGAAAAACGAACTTCAGAAACTCAGGGACGTTGAACAGGAATCCGCCGGCGAGCGACAACGCGCCGAGCACGGCCAGCGGCACCCACATCACCGCCGGCGATTCGTGCGGGTGATGGTGGCCGCGGTACTCGCCGAAGAACGCAAGGAACATGGCGCGCGAGACGTAGAACGCGGTCAGCCCGGCGGTGAACACCCCGATCCAGTAGATGGCCGGCGAGTGTGCGTAAGCGGCAAGCAGGATCGCGTCCTTGCTGAAAAACCCGGAAAACGGCGGCACACCGGCGATGGCTACCCAAGCGCAGCACATGGTCCAGAACGTGATCGGAATCTTGCTGCGCAGGCCGCCCATCTGGCGAATGTCCTGTTCCCCGGAGCACGCGTGGATCACCGAGCCCGCCCCGAGGAAGAGCAGTGCCTTGAAAAACGCGTGTGTCACCAGGTGCCAGATGCCGGCACTGAACGCTCCGCTGCCCACGCCGATAAACATGTACCCGAGCTGCGATACAGTCGAGTAGGCGAAGACTTTCTTGATATCGTTCTGCGCCAGGCCGATAGTTGCGGCGAAAAACGCGGTCGCCACGCCGATGATCGCGATCACGTCCATTGCGCCGGGTGCGTGCGTGTAGATGACCCAGGAGCGCGCGGTCATGTAGACGCCGGCGGTCACCATGGTCGCGGCATGGATCAGGGCGGAGACCGGTGTCGGCCCGGCCATGGCATCGGGCAGCCACACGTATAGCGGAATCTGCGCGCTCTTGCCGCACGCGCCCACCATCAGGAGCAGGCCGATCAGGGTCAGGGTCTGCTCGGTGGCGCCGGGCGCCTGGTGGAATACGGCCGCGAAATCCAGCGATTGAAAATTCCGGAAGATCAGGAACATCGCCAGGGAGAAGCCGAAGTCGCCGATGCGGTTGACGATAAACGCCTTGTTGCCGGCGTTGGTGGCGAACTGCTTATCGAAGTAGAAGCCGATCAGCAGGTAACTGCACAGTCCCACGCCTTCCCAGCCCACGAACAGCAGCAGGTAGTTTGCGCCCAGGACCAGAACCAGCATGAAGAACATGAACAGGTTCAGGTAGGCGAAGAACCGGTAATAGCCGCCTTCGTGCGCCATGTACCCGATGGCGTAAATGTGGATCAGCGAGCCCACGCCCGTGACCACCAGCAGCATCACGATGGTCAGCCGGTCGACGAAGAAATCGCAGCCGATATTGAGCGCTCCGCTGGAGATCCAGGTGAAATAATGCTCCGTAACCGATGAATTCAGGTCGCCCATCCCGGCGATGGTCTTCAGCACCCAGGCAAACGAGAGAACCACGCTGCCGATGGCGACCGCGTTGACGAGGCTCTTGGAGAACCGGCGGCCGAAGATGCCGTTGATCAGGAAGCCCACGAACGGGAGCAGAGGTATCAGCCAGAGTTCCATCGGTTAGTTCTTCATCGAACTGATGTCATCGATATTCAGGGTGGCGCGGTTCTTGAAAACGGTCAGGATGATCGCCAGCCCGACGGCGGCTTCCGCAGCGGCCACCACCATCACGAAAAACGTCAGGATGTGACCGGCGACTTCCTTGTGCTGATAAGAAAACGTGACGAAGCTCAGGTTGACCGCGTTGAGCATGAGCTCGATCGACATGAACACGGTGATGATGTTGCGCCGGAACAGAAATCCGGCGACGCCCAGCGAGAACAGCACCGCGCTCAGGGTGAGGAACCAGGAAATGGGGACGGCAGTCATCATGACTCGAGCTCCTTTCTCGCCAGAACGATGGCGCCGACAATCGCGATCAGGATCAGGATTGAGGTGACCTCGAACGGCAGTAGGTAGGTTTTGAACAGCGCCCGGCCCACGGTCTCCGCCCCGCCGCAGCTTTCGCCCGTCTGCGTTCCCGCGCACGTGAAACCCCCGAACCGTACCATGGTATTCGCCGGGAACATACGCTGCACAAAGTAGGCCGCGAGCCCGAGGAAGAAAATCAGCAGAGGCACGCCGAGGAACTGCACCATGTACGACCGGCCCTTCCGGGCTTCGGCGCCGGCGTTGAGCAGCATGATCACGAAGATAAATAGCACCATGATCGCGCCCGCGTAGACGATGACCTGGGCGGCGGCGATGAACTCCGCGCCCAGCAGCAGGTAAAGCACGGCCAGCGATCCCATGACACCGACCAGCGACAGCGCGCTGGAAATCGGGTGCGTCTGCACCACGACGTTGATGGCGCAGACCACGGCAATCGCCGCGAAGATGAGGAAGAGAATGACGTCCATTTACTTCGTCGTCCAGGCGACCAGGAACGCGGTCACCAGCAGGTTGAGCATGGCCACCGGAAACAGGTACTTCCAGGTGAAGCCCATCAGTTGGTCGTAGCGGAAACGCGGCAGGGTGCCGCGAACCCACATGAAGGCGAAGATGACCACGCCGGTCTTGGCCACAAACCAGAACAGCGGCAGAAGCCAGCCCTGTACCATGGGCACCAGGAAAAAACCGGCCAATAACAGAAACACCACACCGAAGACCGGAAACGTATAGGAATCGCGTTTCCGCGCTGCGTTGAAGCCGTGGTACAGCGCGATCAGCCCGGCAGCCGCGAAAATCAGCGGCGGCACGAAGTTCGAGCCATACTCGGCAGGCCACGGCGCTACCCAGCCACCCAGGAACAGCAGGCACGCCATGATACTCACGGTGATGATGTTGGCGTACTCGGCCATGAAAAAGCTGGCGAACTTCATGCTGCTGTACTCTGTGTGGAAGCCGGCCACCAGCTCGTTCTCGGCTTCGGGCAGATCGAATGGAACCCGATTGGTCTCCGCGAACGCGGCGATCAGGAAAATGACAAAGCTGACAATCTGCGGAAACGGGCCGTGGAGCACGTTCCAGTTCAGCATGCTGCCTTCCTGCGATTCCACCAGCTTGCGCAGGCTCAGCGTGTTGGAAACCAGCAGGGGCGACGCAATGGCCAGCGACATCGGCAGCTCGTAGCTGATCATTTGCGCCGAGCTGCGCATGGCCCCCAGGAGGGCGTACTTATTGTTCGACGACCAGCCGGCCAGCGCGATTCCGTATACCCCCATCGACGATGCCGCCAGGATGAACAGCACGCCGATGTTGAGATCGGTCAACTGCATCGCCGTCTCGAACGCGGGAATGTGCAGCGGACCGATGTCGATCGGCCCGATATGCAAGATGGGCCCGAACGGAATCACGGAAATCGAAACCAGCGCCATGGTGATCGCCAGGAACGGCGCCAGCAGGTAGAAGGGCTTATTTACGTACGGCGGCAGCAGATCTTCCTTGGTGATCAGCTTGATCACGTCGGCCAGCGGCTGGAGCAGCCCGTGCGGGCCTACGCGGTAGGGACCGGGCCGCACCTGGATATGCGCGATCACCTTGCGCTCCACCCATTGCAGGTACGCCAGCGTGGTCATCAGCACCGCGAACACGATCGCGGCCTTGATCACGCTGAGGACAAGGAACGATTCCATTAGCGGCTCAACCGGCTTTCCAAAACTGAGTGCAGAACCTTAGAATAGCGCCCCAGGGTGCCGGACGAGAACAGCCCGTTGTGATCCGATTGAACCAGGTCGTGCCGGTTCTCGATCGGGATCCTTCCGTTCACCGGCATCGTCTGTGCGGCGCCGCCGGTGGCGAGCACGGGCGCGGGCACCTGGTATCCGCGGACGCTCTTGCGGATCTCTTCGAAGACCTTGTCGGGCAGCCACGGGCCCATGACCGGCGCCACCCCCATTTCACGGGCGACGAAGCCCATGATCTCGAGGTCCGGCTTGGCGCCCATCACATTGACGGCGCGCGTGAGACGCTGAACTTCACCGGTGGTGTTGGTCACGGTCCCGTTCTTCTCGTACGCACAGGCCGCGGGCAGCACGACGTCGGCCTGCTGCGCCGTCTCGGTAAGGAACATGTCCTGCACGACGAGGAAGCCCGGTCGTCGGACCCCCGGCCCCTGACCCGCCCCCTTCAATGGATTCGCTCCCACCACCCACAGCACGCTGAGATCCGCCGCGATCATTTCGTGCGCGTGCATACCGGGCTGGCCGCTGGGCTGGTATCCAGGAAGCAGCTCGGGAGTGAGCCCCATATCGACGGCGCCGCGCGAGTTGGCATAGTCCACCAGACAGATGAACTTCACCGGGATGCCGAGAGACTCGCCGAACTCCGCCAGCTTGCGGATGTCGTCGCCTCTATAGGAGTCGTCGAACAAAATGACCAGCTCGCGCTCGGCCTTGAGTTTGTCGCGCAGGGATTCGTAATCGCGGCCTCGCACTTTGGCCGTAGCGTATTTGTCTTCGCGTACCGGCCCGGGAGTAACTGCGTAGACGTGCGCCTGGTGGTGCCGGTAATTGGCGCGGACCTGCCAGCTCAGCAGCGGATGCTCCAGCGCCAGATCGGCGCCCAGCACCAGCACGGCTTTTGATTGATACAGGTCGGCGACAGTCCCGAGCTTCGCAGCCTTGCCGCTGAGGGCGTCCAGCAGCGTGACCACATCGCCGGTGCGGTGATGGTCGATGTTGTTGGTGTGCAGCACCTCGCGCGCGAATTTCTGGAGATAGAAATTCTCTTCGTTGGTGGTGTGGTTGGAGCCGATAACGCCGAACCTGCCTTCATCGGCCAGTGTCTGGTTGAACTTCTGTGACACCACTTCGAGGGCCTTCGACCAGGAAACCTCCTCGAGCTTGCCTCCGTTGCGGACCAGCGGCGTCAGAAGGCGGTCGGGGTGATCGTAGAAATCGAATGCGTAGCGGCCCTTGATGCAAAGGAACTCGCCGTTGATGCCGCTGCGGTCGCGGTTGTTGCCCCGGATGATCCGATCGTTGCGTGTGCCCAGCGTGGTCTTGCAGCCGTCGGCGCAGTGTGTGCAGATAGTGCCCACGTGGGTCATCTCCCACGGCCGGGTCTTATAGCGGTAAGCACCGCTGGTGAGCGCGCCCACCGGGCAGATATCGATGCAGGCTCCGCATTCGTCGCATTCCAGGTGGTCGCCCACATTGGGCGCGATTTCGGAAACCACCCCGCGGTTGACCACGCCCAGGGCATTCACCCCCATGCCCTCGTTGCAGACGCGCACGCAGCGGAAGCAGAGGATGCAGCGCGGCGCATCGAAGAAGACGACGGGCGAAAACTGCTTCTCGGGCGTGTGGACCTTTTCCTCGGTGAAGCGGCTCTCGCCGGCGCCGTAGCGGAAGGTCATGTCCTGCAGCTCGCACTCGCCGCCTTTGTCGCAGACCGGGCAATCCAGCGGGTGATTGGTGAGCAGAAACTCCAGCGTGTACTTCCGGGCCTGCGCCACTTGCGGAGTCTCCGTGCGCACCACCATGCCTTCGGAGACGGGCAGCGTACACGCCGTCATGAGCTTCGGCATCTTCTCGACTTCAACAAGGCACATGCGGCAGGCGGCCGCCAGGCTGAGCCCTTCGTAATAGCAAAACGCGGGAATCTCGATGCCGGCGGTCTTGGCCGCGTCGATCACCAGCGTCTGCGGCGGGACCTGCACTTCCCGGCCATCGATTGTGAGCTTCACCAGATCCGCCATCACGCACCCACCAGTTCCCCGACCCCTGACCCCCGGCCCCCGGCCCCTGCCTTTTCGTACGGGCACGGCTTGCCGTTCAGATGATCCTCGAATTCGTGCCGGAACTTCTCGACAATCGAGAGCGTCGGCATCGCGGCGGCGTCGCCCAGCGGGCAGAACGTGCGGCCTAGCATATTCTTCGAAATATCGCCGATCAGGTTGATATCCGTCTTCGTCCCCTGCCCGGCGTGGAACCGCGTCAGGATCTTGCGCAGCCACGTGGTGCCTTCGCGGCACGGGATACACCAGCCGCAGCTTTCATGCGCGTAGAAGCGCATGATGCGCAGCGCGGCCTTCACCATGCACGTGTCTTCGTCCATGATGATCACGCCCCCGGAGCCGAGCATGGTCTTGCGCGCGGCCATGGAATCGTAATCCATGGTGGCGCCTTCCAGCTCCGCCGCGGTCAGCACGGGACAGCTCGATCCGCCCGGGATGAACGCCTTCAACTTTTTCCCGTTGCGAATGCCGCCGCCGACCTCCTCGATCATCTGCTTCACCGGGAACCCCAGCTTCAGCTCGTACACGCCGGGCTTGTTCACGTGGCCGGTCAGGCAGGTCATCTTCGTGCCGCCGGCCTTAGGCACGCCAAGTGCCGCGAACGCCGCCCCGCCATCGCGGATAATCGGCGGCACGGAGCAAAAGGTCTCGACGTTGTTGAGCACCGTGGGACACTGGAACGCGCCCACCACCGCCGGAAACGGCGGCCGGATCCGCGGCACACCGCGCTTGCCTTCGAGCGATTCCAGCAGCGCGGACTCCTCGCCGCACTCGTATGCACCGGCGCCTGTGTGTACATACAGATCGAAATCGAACCCGGTGCCCTGAATGTTCTTGCCGAGCCAGCCTTTGGCGTACGCCTCGGCCAGCGCCTTCTCGATCACTTCGATCAGGTAGCGATACTCGCCGCGGACGTAGATATAGCCGGCGCGGGCATCTACCGCCAGGCCGGCGATCAGCACACCTTCGATCAACTGGTGCGGATCGTTTTCGATCAGCACGCGGTCCTTGCAGGTCCCCGGCTCGCTCTCGTCGCCGTTGACCACGATGTATTTGGGCTTGAGCGACGTGCGCGGCACGAAACTCCACTTCATGCCGGTGGGAAACCCCGCCCCGCCGCGGCCGCGCAGATTCGAAACCTTGACTTCCTCGATAATCTGCTCGGGCGTCATTTTGGACGCCTTGAGGAACGCCCGGTAGCCGTCGGTCGCCAGATAGGTCTCGATCGAGGCCGAGTTCGGCATCCCGAAGCGGCGCGAGAGGACTCGCGTTTCCAGCGGGCTGGGTTCGTTATACAACATTGCTTATTGCTTCTTCCTCAGCGTGTCCAGGATCTCGTCCAGCTTTTCCGGGGTCACGAAATGATGAAAATCGTAGTTGACCTGGATCGCCGGCGCCCAACTGCACGCTCCCATGCACTCCACTTCCTCGAGCGAAATCTGGCCGTCGGCCGTCACTTCTTTGTGGCCGATGCCCAGCTTCTTACAGGCATGCTCGTAGAGCTTGTCGCCGTCCATCAGCAGGCAACTGATATTGGTGCAGACCTGGACGTGAAACTTCCCCAGCGGCTTGCGGTGCAGCATGGAGTAGTAGCTGAGCACCTCGTTGACTTGCAGGGGCGTCACGCCCACTCGTTTGGCTACCTCATCCACCAGCTCGTCGGTGATGCTGCCGATCTCGTCCTGCGCGTAGAGCAGCATGGGAATCATGGCCGAGCGCTGCCGCCCCGCCGGATAGCTGGTCAGGAGCTTTTCGAACCTGGCTTCCAGTTGTGGAGAAAAAGTCATCTTTGTAGGGTAGGCCTCCCGGCCTGCCCCGCGCCGCCGGCGGGCTTCGCACGCGGAGTCATCGATCCGTATCCCCCAACACAAAATCCATGCTTCCAATCGACGCGATCACGTCCGCGATCAGCGTCCCCTGCACCATCTTCGGAACGGCCTGCAGGTTCCCGAAACTCGGCGTGCGCATGTGGACTCGGTACGCCATTGCGGTGCCGTTGCTGACCACGTAATACCCAAGCTCGCCGCGCGGCGATTCGATCACCTGGTAGACCTCGCCCTCCGGCACGCGGAAGCCCTCGGTGACAATCTTGAAGTGGTAGATGAGCGCTTCCATCTGCGTCTTCATCTTTTCGCGGTCGGGCAGCACGATGCCCGGCGCATCGGCTTTCCACGCGCCGCCCGGCATCCCTTCGAGCGCCTGGCGCGCGATCTTCGTGCTCTGCCGCATCTCCTCCACCCGCACCTGGTAGCGCGCGTAGACGTCGTTCTCGGTTCGCGTGGGCACTTCGAAATCGAACTTTTCGTAGCTGGAATAAGGCTCGTCCTTGCGCGCATCGATCTTCAGCCCCGCCGCGCGCAGCATGGGCCCGGTGACGCCGAGATCCAGCATGTCTTCGAGCGAAATAAAACCCACACCCTTGGTGCGGCCGATCCAGATGCGATTGTTGGTGAGCAGGTTTTCGTATTCGTCGATGCGGCTCGGAAAGACGTCCAGAAAGTTGCGGACGCGCTGCTCCCATCCGCGCGGCGGCTCCAGCGCCAGCCCCCCGATGCGGAAGTAGCTGGTCATCATGCGCTGCCCGCTGAACATTTCGAAGATTTTGAGAATCTCTTCGCGCTCGCGGAAGCAGTAGAGGAACACGCTCATGGCGCCGATATCCAGCGCGTGCGTGCCCAGCCAGACCAGGTGGCTGTTGAGACGGGTCAGCTCGGTGAGCATCACCCGCATCCACTGCGCCTGGGGCGGAATCTCCAGACCCAGCAGTTTCTCTGTCGCCAGGCTCCAGCCCAGATTGTTCGAAAGCGGCGCCAGGTAGTCCACTCGGTCCGTGAGAGTCACCGCCTGCTGATAGGTCTTGACCTCGAATTCCTTCTCGATGCCGGTATGCAGGAAGCCGATATCGGGCTGGCAGCTCACGATGTTCTCGCCGTCCAGCTCCATTAGCAGGCGCAGCACACCGTGGGTGGACGGGTGCTGCGGCCCCATATTGAGGACCATGCGCCGGCCGCCGGTTTCCGTGGTGCTGTCTTCCAGCACCGCCATGAATTGTCCTGGAGCGGATTCCGGCATGACTAAACCCTCGATCCGGTGACGGGATAATCTTTCCGCAGAGGATGGCCCTCCCAATCGTCGGGCAGCATGATGCGGCGCAGGTTGGGATGGTTGAGGAAGCGGATGCCGAACAGGTCGAAGACTTCGCGTTCGTACCAATCGGCTCCGCGCCAAACCGAAGTCACCGATTCGATCACCGGATCCTCGCCATGCAGGCGGCACTTCAGCCGCACCCGCTGGTTGCGCTCAACCGAGTGCAGGTGGTAGACGACCTCAAACCGCGGCTCGGCCGGGTACCAGTCGACCGCCGTCACCGTGCTGAGGCGAACGAATTGCTGATCGTATTTCAGGAAGCCGCAAATGCTGGTGATCTTGCCCGCAGCGATCTCCAGCGTGAGCTCGCCGCGGTCGATCTTGCCGCCCTTCAACGCCTCGGCATCGAAAGCTTCGACAGCAGCAGCGACTGGATTCTGTTTCAGGTTTTCGGACAGCATCGCCTCTGCTTACTTGCGCCCGGAACGG